>Ga0180223_1000067_pt1 | contig 249253 bp, 231 predicted proteins | sample eDN5th30CKraftOP_FD_151337 | JGI IMG/M metagenome (GOLD analysis project Ga0180223, IMG submission 151337) | Enriched Organic Plus compost microbial communities from Emeryville, California, USA - eDNA 5th pass 30_C Kraft OP (version 2) (version 2) ...
CAGAACATCGACTTGGCGCAGCTTCGCCACGATCTCTTCGGGTTTGTGCTTCTTCTGGGGCATTCCAACGTCCTCCTACGGCTCAATAGCCTACTTCAGGGAGGACCACTTTTCAGGGGGCAGACCATGCGGCTATGGCCGCGGCGCTCGGAGTTCTACGACTTGTGGCTGGTCATGCACGGCGACCTCAATCGCAGTGCGCGCGTGCGTGCGCTGGCCGACGCCATCGTGCAGGTGTTCGAGGAGACGGACTGAGGCGGCTCAGTGCAGCAGCAGGATGATCCACACGGCGATCATGGCCGCCAGCCCGACCCAGCATGAAGCCCAGAACCCGACGATGGGAATCTTGACGCTCAGCGGGACGCGGCGCGGGTCGACGTGGCTGAGCTGCTTGTTGGCGTGCGCGAACAGGCCGAAATTGAAGCCGGGAAAGGCCAGGCGGAAGAAGTAGTCCTGGAAGATCGTGGTCTTCACCACCAGCGGGAAGCGGCGGAATGGCCCATGCTTCAGCAATGGATGCTTGAGCGTGGCGTTGATATGCTCGGTGCGCACGAAGAACAGCAGGATGCCGCACAACGAGCAGACGATGAAGCAGAGGGTGACGAGGCTGAAGGCGTAGGCGAGGACTTGCGTGGGCATGGAGACTTGGGAATAGCGGAATGCGCGGCTGTTCAGCCGCGGGTCTGGCCCTCGCCGGAGAGGACCCATTTCAGGGTGGTGAGGCCTTCCAGGCCGACCGGGCCGCGCGCATGCAGCCGGTTGGTGGAAATGCCGATCTCGGCGCCCAGGCCATATTCGAAACCGTCGGCGAAGCAGGTGGGCAGGTTGACGTAGACCGAGCTGGAGTCGACTTCGCGCTGGAAGCGCTGCGCCGCCGACAGGTCTTCGGTGACGATCGCATCGGTGTGGCCGGAGCCCCAGCGCGCGATGTGCTCCATGGCCTGGTCGAGCGAATCGACGATGCGCACGGCCAGGATGGGGCCGAGGTATTCGGTGGCCCAGTCTTCGTCGGTGGCCGGCTTGGCGGCCGGCACGATCTCGCGCGTGCGCGGGCAGCCGCGCAGTTCGACGCCATGGGCGACCAGGGCGGCCGCGAGGCGGGGCAGGATCGACACGGCGGCGCCGGCGTCGATCAACAGGGTTTCCATGGCGCCGCAGATGCCGTAGCGGTAGGTCTTGGCGTTGAAGGCAATGGTGTGGGCTTTTTCCGGATCGGCCGCCGCGTCGATGTAGACGTGGCAGTTGCCGTCCAGGTGCTTGATCAGTGGCACGCGGGCCTCGCGGGCCAGGCGTGCGATGAGGCCCTTGCCGCCGCGCGGCACGATGACGTCGATGTGCTCCGTCATGGTGATGAGCTTGCCGACGGCGGCGCGGTCGGTGGTGCCGACGACTTGCACGGCCTCGGCGGGCAGGGCGGCCGCCTGCAGGCCGGCCTGCACTACCCGGCCGAGCGCCACATTGGAATGGAGGGCCTCGCTGCCGCCGCGCAGGATGGTGGCGTTGCCGGATTTCAGGCAGAGCGCGGCCGCGTCGATGGTCACGTTGGGGCGCGACTCGTAGATGATGCCGATGACGCCCAGCGGCACGCGCATCTGGGCCACCCGCATGCCATTGGGGCGCAGCGCGCTGGCGGTGGTGCTGCCGATCGGGTCGGGCAGGGCGGCCACCTGGCGCAGGCCTTCGGCCATGTGCTCGATGGTCTTGTCCGACAGCGTCAGGCGGTCCAGCAGCGCCGGCTCCAGGCCATTGGCGCGCGCGGCGTCGAGATCCTGCGCGTTGGCGGCCTTGAGCTCCGCGCGGCCGGCCAGCAAGGCGTCGGCCATGGCCAGCAGCGCCTGGTTCTTGGCCGCGCCGGAGGCGCGCATCATGGCGCGCGAAGCGCGGCGGGCGTTCTCGCCGAGGGCGAGCATGGCGGTGTCGATATCGGAAGTGGACATGAGTGCGTCTTGCATGATTCCGGTCGCGGCGCGGCATGCGCCTGCTGAGAGTCTAAGTGTATCCTGCGCGCGCGGGTGGACGCCCGGCGCGCGGGTCACGGTCGCCCGGCAGCGGCCACGCGCAAGGCCAGGCGGGTCATTTCTTCCCAGGGGTCGGACAGGCGGCCGGATACCGCCAACCCCTTGATGAGACGGTCCACGTCGTGGGCGTGTTGCAGGGCGGCCGGCCAGGCATGGGATGGCACGCGTCCGAGCGCCTGCAGCGCCAGCCGTTCGTGGGCGCCGAAGATGCGCAGCCGGCGCATCAGCGCGCCGGCGTCCTGGCCGCTGGCGCGAGCCTCGGCGACGCGGGCCAGCAGGCGGATTTCGTCGCCCACCGCCCACAGCACCAGCGGCAGGGCCTCGCCCTCGGCGCGCAGGCCGGCGATCATCCGCACGGTGCGCGGGGCGTCGCCGGCCAGCATGGCGTCGCGCAGCCCGAATACGTCGTAGCGCGCCACGTTGAGGACGGCGCGCTCGACGTCCTCGGCCGCCAACTGGCCTTCGGGGTAGAGCAGCGCCAGCTTCTGGATCTCCTGGTGGGCAGCCAGCAGGTTGCCTTCGACCTTGTCGGCCATCCATTGCAGCGTGGCGCTGTCGGCGCGCTGGTTCTGGCGCGCCAGGCGCGCGCCTATCCAGGCCGGCAGGCGGCCGCGCTCGATGGACGGCAGTTCGACCATCACGCCGCCCTGCGCCAGGGCCTGCGCCCACTTGGCGTCGCGGGTGGCCTTGTCGAGCCGCGGCAGGGCCACCACGACCAGCGTGTCGGGATCGGGTTGCGCCGCGGCCTGGGCGGCCAGGCGCGCCAGGGTGTCGGCGCCCGTCTTGCCCGGCTTGCCGGTCGGCAGCTTGATCTCGAGCACGCGCCGGTCGCCGAACAGCGACACGCTCTGCGTGGCGGCCGTCACGGCGCTCCAGTCGCTGCGGGCATCCATGACCATCGCGGTGCGGTCGGTGTAGCCGGCCGCGCGCGCCGCCGCGCGCAAGGCGTCGACGGCTTCGGTGACCAGCAGGGGCTCGTCGCCGGACACCGTGTACAACGGCGCCAGGCGCTGTCCCGCGCGTTGCAGGTGATCTGCCAGCCGGTCTCCGTCGAGCACCTGGGCCATGGTCTACCAGTTGCCGGTGCCGGGCGAGGAGGGCGTCTGCCATACCTCGGGTTGCCGCGGCGCGGTGGGCGGGGCGGGGTCGTAGACCGGCGCGTCGGGATTGCTCTCGCCGCGTTGCGCCGCCGCGGCGGCATCGCGCACGTCGGGGGCTGTCAGGCGGCGCACCAGCCGGCTGACCAGCGACTGCTGCATCGACTGGTACAGGCTTTCGATCTGGCCCTGCTTGGCCTGCACGACCTGGTCGTCGTAGGGCATTTCGCGATAGACCGACAGCGTGGTGTCGGGCAGGATCGCCGCCCCCTGGTTGCTGATCAGGCGGAATGTGAAGATGATGCCGAGCTCGTATTCCTCGACGCGTCCCTGGGCGTTGAGCGACACCTCGCGCAGGGTGCGCTCGTTGCGCACCATTTGCAGGGCGGCCTGCGCCTCGCCGGCCTCGTCGACCAGCCGCGTATTGGGCGACGCTGCGCGCAGCGCGCGCCGCACGTCGGCGCCGAAGCGAGTGTTGTCGGGGATGCCGATGTACAGGGTGTCGAACGGCAGCGGCGTGACGCCGCGCAGCGCGAAGCCGCATGCCGCCAACAGCAGGACGGCCGCCAGGCTGGCGCCGCGCAGCAGCCAGCGCGGGCGGAGGAATTGCGGACGATGCCAGGCGAAATGCATGCGGAACCTCTTCAGCCTACGACGTTGACCAGTTTGCCCGGTACGACGATGACGCGCTTGGGGGGACGCCCTTCGAGGAAGCGCGCGACTTCTTCCTGGGCGGCGGCGATCTGCTCGATGTCCGCCTTGGAGGCTTGCGCCGAGACGCGGATCGCGCCGCGCAGCTTGCCGTTGACCTGCAGCACGAGTTCGATCTCGTCGGCCACCAGGGCGGCCTCGTCGATGTGCGGCCAGGGCGCGTCGAGCAGGTCGCCCAGCGAATCGGCGTAGCCCAGGTCGCGCCACAAGTGCCAGGTGATGTGCGGCACCACCGGGTACAGCACGCGCAGCAGCACGCCCAGGGTTTCGGCGCGCGCGGCGTCGGCGTGCGCGCCCTCGGGCAGCTTGGCGTCGTCGATGGCATTGAGCATTTTCATGCAGGCCGACACCACGGTGTTGTACTGGATGCGCTGGTAATCGTAGTCGGCCTGCTTGAGCAGGCCGTAGACTTCGCGGCGCAGGTCTTTCACCGGGGCGGGGGCCTGGCTCCAGTCGGCGCCGGCGGCCAGCCCGCGCTGCACGGCCTCGCGCTGGGCATGGCAATGCGACCACAGGCGGCGCAAGAAGCGGTTGGCGCCTTCCACCCCGGAGTCGGACCATTCGAGGGTCTGCTCGGGCGGGCTGGCGAACATGACGAACAGGCGCGCGGTATCGGCGCCAAGGGTGTCGATGAGGGCCTGCGGGTCGACGCCGTTGTTCTTCGACTTGGACATGGTGCCCACGCCGCCGTAGTTCACTTCGGAGCCGTCGGATTTCAGCCGGGCGCCGCTGATGGCGCCCTTGGCGTCATAGATGTTCTCGACTTCCTCGGGCCAGAAATATTCGACCCCGCCCTGGGCGTTCTTGCGCGAATAGATATGGTTGAGCACCATGCCCTGGCACAGCAGCTTGGTGAAGGGTTCGTCGAACTTCAGCAGGCCGAGGTCGCGCATGACGCGGGTCCAGAAGCGCGCGTACAGCAGGTGCAGCACGGCGTGCTCGATGCCGCCGATGTACTGGTCCATCGGCATCCAGTAGTCGTTGCGCGCGTCGACCATGGCCTGGTCGTTGCCCGGCGAGGTATAGCGCATGAAATACCAGGACGAGTCGACGAAGGTGTCCATGGTGTCGGTTTCACGGCGGGCCGGCTTGCCGCAGCTGGGGCAGGTGCAGGACAGGAAGGATTCGTCCTTGGCCAGCGGGTTGCCGCTGCCGTCGGGGATCAGGTTCTCGGGCAGCACGACCGGCAGGTCCTGTTCGGGGACCGGAACGGGGCCGCAGTCGGGGCAGTGGATGATGGGGATGGGCGTGCCCCAGTAGCGCTGGCGCGAGATACCCCAGTCGCGCAGGCGCCAGGTGGTCTGTTTTTCGCCCAGGCCGCGCGCCGCCAGGTCGGCGGCGATGGCGTCGACGGCTTCGCCGTAGGACAGGCCATCGTACTTGCCCGAGTTGACGGTGCGGCCGCTTTGCTTGTCGCCGTACCATTCCTGCCAGGCGTCGGTGGAGTAGGCCTTGCCTTCGACCGCCACCACCTGGCGGATGGGCAGGCCGTACTTGACGGCGAAGGCGAAGTCGCGTTCGTCGTGGGCGGGCACGCCCATGACGGCGCCGTCGCCGTAGCTCATCAGCACGTAGTTGCCGACCCAGACGTCGACCTGCGCGCCGGTCAGCGGATGCGTGACGGTCAGGCCGGTGCGCATGCCGGCCTTCTCGCGCGTGGCGATTTCGGCTTCGGTGGTGCCGCCCAGCTTGCATTGTTCGATGAACGCCGCCAGCGCGGGGTCGGATTGCGCCGCATGCGTGGCCAGCGGGTGCTCGGGCGCCACGGCGCAGAACGTGACCCCCATGATGGTGTCGGCGCGCGTGGTGAACACGTAGAGCCGGCCGTCCTGGATGAGCTTGCCGTCGGCGCCGGCGATCTCGTGCGTGAAGGCGAAGCGCAGGCCCTCGGACTTGCCGATCCAGTTTTCCTGCATGACGCGCACGCGCTCGGGCCAGCCGGGCAGGCCGTCGCGGACCTGGTCGAGCAGCTCATCGGCGTAATCGGTGATGCGCAGGTAGTAGCCGGGGATCTCGCGCTTCTCGACCAGCGCGCCGGAACGCCAGCCGCGCCCGTCGATGACCTGTTCGTTGGCCAGCACCGTCTGGTCGACCGGGTCCCAGTTGACTACCTGGGTCTTGCGGTAGGCAATGCCCTTTTCGAGCATCTTCAGGAACAGCCACTGGTTCCATTTGTAGTACTGCGGATCGCAGGCGCACATTTCGCGCGACCAGTCGATCGCCAGGCCCATCGCCTTCATCTGCTTCTTCATGTAGGCGATGTTGTCGTAGGTCCATTTGGCCGGCGGCACCTTGGACTTGATGGCGGCGTTCTCGGCCGGCATGCCGAAGGCGTCCCAGCCCATGGGCATGAGCACGTTGTAGCCGCGCATGCGCAACTGCCGCGCCATCATGTCGTTGATGGTGTAGTTGCGCACGTGGCCCATGTGCAGCTTGCCGCTGGGATACGGCAGCATGGAACACGCGTAGAACTTCGGCTTTTCGCTGCCGTCGGCGTTCTTGGCGTGTTCGGTGACACGGTAGGCGTCGCGGGCCTGCCAATCCTGGTGGGCGGCCGCTTCGACGGCGGTGGGGCTGTAGCGTTCCTGCATGGACTCGTGCGCGATTCAAAAAAGGATGGGGCCGCCGCCATGCGCGGCATGGCGGCGGTCGAACCCCTGATTATAGGAGTACCCAGACGGGATCTAGGTCCGGGCCGGCGCCGGCGGGTTTTCCGGGATGCGCGCCGAGCGCGCCCAGGCGCCGTAGGCCAGTGCAGCCGCGCTCACCGCGGCCCCTCCGGCCGCCACGCCGGGCCAGCCGGCGTGGGCGTAGAGCGCCGCCGACGCCAGCGAGCCGAGCGCCCCGCCGATGAAATAGGAGGTCATGTAACCGGCCGTGAGCCGGCTGCGCGCGTCCGGGCGCAGCCGGTAGATGGTGCTCTGGTTGGTGACGTGCACGCCCTGGATGGCCATGTCCAGGATCAGCACGCCGGCCAGCAGGGCCGCCAGCGAATGCGCGCCGAGCGCGATCAGGCCCCACGAGCCGAGCAGCAGCGCCAGCCCGCCCAGGGTGGCCAGGTTGCCGCGGCCCTGGTCGCTGAGGCGGCCGTAGCGGTTGGCGGCGATGGTGCCAGCCGCCCCGGCCAGCCCGAACAGGCCGATGGTGCTGTCGGCGTACGAGTAGGGCGGGTTGGCCAGCAGGAAGGTGAGCGGCGTCCACAGCATGCTGAACGAGGCGAAGATCAGCGCGCCCAGCAGCGAGCGGGCGCGGAACAGCGGTTCGCGCGCGTACAGGTGGAAGATCGAGGCCAGCAGGCCTGCGTAGCTCAGGTCGAGCGGGCTCTTGTAGCGCGGCAGCACCCGCCACAGCGCGCCCGCCATGGCCAGCATCAGCAGCGCCGCGACCCAATAGACCGTGCGCCAGCTGCCCAGGCCGGCCAGCACGCCGGCGAAGGTGCGCGCCAGCAGGATGCCCAGGAGCAGGCCGCTCATGACCGTGCCGACCGCCTTGCCGCGCTGCTGGGGCGAGGCGAGCGTGGCGGCGAACGGCACCAGCACCTGGGCGACGACCGACAGGAAGCCCGTCAGCGCGGTGCCGGCCAGCAGCATCGCGAAGCTGCCCGCCCAGGCCGAGATCAGCAGGCCCGCCGCGGCCAGGGCCGTCATGCCGGTGATCAGGGCGCGGCGTTCGATCATGTCGCCCAGCGGCACCAGCAGGATGAGGCCGGCCGCATAAGAGAGCTGCGCGGTCGTGACGATGCCGCCGGCGGCGGTCTCGGACAGCCGGAAGTGCTCGCTGATGGTGTGCAGCAGCGGCTGCATGTAGTAGTTGCTGGCGACGATCAGGCCGGTGGCGGCCGACATCAGCAGGATGATGGGGGTGGTGAGGGCGGGCGGGCTGGACGAAGGGCTGGACATGGAAAACTGCGGGGAACCAGTGAGGTGGGCGGTCAGGACTTGGGCGAGGCGGCAGCGATGGCGCCCGGGGCATGGCTGTCGTGCCCGGCCAGCAGCCGGCGCAGCAGGGTTGCAAGCTGCTTGCGGTCCGCCGCGGTCAGCGGCGCCAGCAGGCGTTCGAGCTCATCCAGATAGTCGCCGAGCACCGCTTTGGTGACGCGCAGCCCGCGCGGCGTCAGCGACACCATGACGCCGCGGCGGTCGTCCGGGTTGGGGTGGCGCGCCAGCAGGCCGGCCTGCTCGAGGCGGTCCAGCCGGTTGGTCATGGCGCCCGACGACAGCAGCAGCGCCGATACCAGCGCCTGGGGGTTGAGCGTGTGCGGCGGCCCGGCGCGGTAGAGCGTGGCCAGCACATCGAATTCGCCCTGGTGCAGGCCGTGCCGGCGGAAGGCGGCGTCGACTTCGCGGGCGGCGAGCGTGTGCAGCCGGAACAGGCGGCTGAACACCGCCATGGCCGAGACGTCCAGGCCAGGGCATTGGTGGTGCCACTGCGTCAGCACGAAATCGACATGGTCGCGCATTTATCTTTACATCAAATATTTTGAGGTAAAGATAAATGCGCTGGCCCGCCGTGTCAAACCCGCCGCCAGAAACGGCAAGGCCCGCCTCTTGCGAGACGGGCCTTGCCGATGAGACTGTCGGACGGGCGCGGGTTATTGCGCGGCGTCTTTCAGTTTCTTGAGCGCGCGGACCTTGACCTTGACCGAAGCGGGCTTGGCCGGGAACCAGCGCTCTTGGCCGGTGAACGGATCCTTGCCGAAGCGCTTGGGCTTGGCGGGGACCTTCTGCACGGTCGCCTTGAACAGGCCGGGCAGCGTGAATTCGCCGGCGCCCTTCTTGTCGATCGAGCCCAGCACGGCGCTTTCCAGGCCGGCGAGCACGGCCTTGACCGACTTGGCTTCCACGCCGGTCTGTTCGACCAGGTGGGCAACCAGTTGCGACTTGTTCAGCGCCTGCTTGATGGCGCGGGGAGCGGCGGCAGCCGTTTTCTTCACGGCGGGCTTGGCGGCGGTTGCCTTCTTGGCCGGAGCCTTGGCGGCGGTCTTGCTGACTTTCTTGGCAGGAGCTTTTGCTTTGGTAGCCATGGTCAAAATCCGTATGTTTGAGGATAGAGATAACGCGGCACCGAACATCGGCACTCGGCACCTCGCGCCCGATGATAGCGGAACTTCGCGCCGGCGCGCGCATTTTTAGGGCCCTGGCGGCCGCAAAGCGTTGTTTTCCGGACAAAGCATCATGATTTACGCGGCTTGCCGCGCAACGAAGCGCGCGCGCCCGCAGCGTTCATGCCGGCGCGGCCGGCATGATGGCCGCGCGGCATGGACAGTCAGCGGGATGTAATTTATATCGTGCTACGATATTTTTTCCGCAGGACCGGCATGGCGCCGGTCCTGCTTCTTTTCGTCCGCTGATTTCGTATGGCTTCCCCTTCACCTTTTGCTCCGGTGCGCATGCCCGGCACATCCCGTCTGGGCGATTTCACGACCGACCGCCGCGTGCTGCTGCTGATGGCGATGGCCGTGCTGGTCGGCCTGGCCGGCGTCGGCGCCGCCTGGCTGCTGCTGCGCCTGATCACCCTGTGCACCAACCTGGCCTATTACGGCCGCTTCTCGCTCGAGGACCTGCCGATCGCCGGCAATACGCTGGGCGCGGCGGTGGTCCTGGTGCCGGTGGCGGGCTGCATCATCATCGGTTTCATGGCGCGCTACGGCTCCGAGAAAATCCGCGGCCACGGCATTCCGGAAGCCATGGAAGCGATCCTGATCGGCAAGAGCCGCATCCAGCCGAAGGTGGCCGTGCTCAAGCCGCTGTCGTCGGCCGTGTCGATCGGCACGGGCGGGCCGTTCGGCGCCGAAGGCCCGATCATCATGACCGGCGGGGCCATCGGCTCCCTGCTGGCGCAGATGGTGCACATGAGTTCCAGCGAGCGCAAGACGCTGCTGGTGGCCGGCGCGGCGGCCGGCATGACGGCCGTGTTCGGAACCCCGGTCGCCGCCATCCTGCTGGCGGTGGAGCTGCTGCTGTTCGAATGGAAACCGCGCAGCTTCCTGCCGGTCGCGGTGGCGGCGGTGGTGGCCGCCGCCGCCCGCGGGCTGGTGCTCGATGCCGCGCCGATCTTCCCGTATGCGGGCATGGGCCAGCCGTCGCTCCTGCATGTGATCGCCTGGGCCGCCGTCGGGGTGCTGGCGGGGTTGGGGTCGGGCGTGCTGACGGCACTGGTGTATGCGTTCGAGGACCTGTTCGAGAAGCTGCCGCTGCACTGGATGTGGTGGCCGGCCATCGGCGGCCTGGTCATCGGCCTGGGCGGCCTGGTCGAGCCGGCGGCGCTGGGCGTGGGCTACGACAACATCACCGACTTGCTGGCGGGCCGGCTCGCCCTGCAGGCCGTGCTGCTGTTGCTGCTGGTGAAGGTCGTGATCTGGTCGGTCGCGCTGGGGTCCGGCACCTCCGGCGGTGTGCTGGCCCCGTTGCTGATCTTCGGCGGCGCGCTCGGCGCGCTGGCGGCGCCGCTGCTGCCGCCGGCCGCCCCGGGCTTCTGGGCGCTGCTGGGCATGGCGGCCATGATGGGCGGCACCATGCGCGCGCCGCTGACCGCGACGCTGTTCGCGGTGGAGCTGACCGGCAACTTCAGCGTGCTGCTGCCGGTGCTGACGGCCTGCGCGTTTGCCTACGGACTGACGGTGCTGCTGCTCAAGCGCTCGATCCTGACCGAGAAAATCGCCCGCCGCGGCCACCATGTGACGCGCGAATACCATGTCGACCCGTTCGACCTGGTGCGGGTGTCGGCCGTGATGACCACGCAGGTCGAGACCCTGCCGGCCACCATGCGCGTGGCCGACGCGGTGGCCCATTTCACTACCGCCGAGCGGCGCCACACCACCTATCCGGTGGTCGACCAGCGCGGCGTGGTGGTGGGCGAGATGACGCGCGCCGACAGCCTGGCGTGGACGCTGCAAGACGAGGATAATGCGCGCTCGCTGGGCGAAATGCTGGCCGGCCGCGAACTTTTCGTCGGCTATCCGGACGAACTGGCCAGCCAGGTGGCCGACCGCATGGCGCTGACCGGCGTGGGGCGGGTGCCCATCGTCGAGCGCGATACGGGCCGCCTGGCGGGGCTGGTGGGCCGCAAAGACCTGCTGCGCGTGCGGGCCGGCCGGCTGCGCGACGAGCGCGAGCGCACCGCGTATTTCCGCTGGCGGACGCATCGCCAGCATCCGGCCCAACCGAAGTAGGAGTTCCCTTGATCAAGAAATTCTGTGCCGGCCTGCTGGCCGCCATGGCCTGCCTGGCGGGCGCGCATGCCCAGGTGGCGGCGCCGCCGCTCACCGCCCGCGCCTGGCTGTTGCTCGATGCCACCAGCGGGCAGGAGATCGCCTCGCACAATGCCGGCGCCCGGATCGAGCCGGCCTCGCTGACCAAGGTCATGACGGCGTACCTGGTGTTCGAGGCGCTGGGCCAGGGCCGCCTGGCGCCGTCGCAGCAGGTCGCCGTGTCGACGCGGGCCTGGAAAGTGGCGCCGGGCAGCTCGAAGATGTTCCTCGAGCCCGGCACGCGCGTCTCGGTGCACGACCTGCTGTACGGCTTGCTGGTGCAGTCCGGCAATGACGCCGCGATTGCGCTGGCCGAGGCGGTGTCGGGTTCGGTCGAGGCGTTTGTGCTGCGCATGAACCAGAAGGCCGGCGAGATGGGCCTGCGCGGCACCCATTTCGCCAGCCCGCACGGCCTGCCCGACCCCGGCACCTATTCCACCGCGCGCGATCTCTCCATCCTGGCGGCGCGCCTGGTGCGCGATTATCCCGAGCTGTACAAGACCTACGACTCGGCGCGCACGTTCACCTACAACAACATCACGCAGTCCAACCGCAACCGCCTGCTGTGGGTCGATCCCAGCGTCGACGGGCTCAAGACCGGCCATACCGAGGCGGCGGGCTATTGCCTGATCGCCTCGGCCGAGCGGCCCAGCGGGCCGGACCGCCGCCGCCTGATCTCGGTGGTGATGGGCACGGCCTCGGACAAACTGCGCACCGAGGAAAGCCGCGTCCTGCTGAACTGGGGCTTCCAGGGCTTCAAGACGGTCAGGCTGTATGCTAAGGGCGAAGCGCTGGGCACCCCCCAGGTCTGGAAGGGCGCGCGCGATTCGGTGCGCATCGGCCTGGCCAGCGACGCATACATCACCGTGCCGGTGGACGCCAAGGTAGAGCCGGTGATCGCCAAGCGCCAGCCGCTGGTGGCGCCGCTCGCGGCGGCCGACCAGGTCGGCTCGCTGCAGGTGCTGGTCGACGGCAAGCCGGGCCGGCAGTGGCCGCTGGTCACGCTGGACGCGGTGCCCGAGGCCGGCCTGGCCGGCCGGGCCTGGGATACGCTGCGCCTGTGGTGGCAACAGCAGATGGGATGAATTAGACAACGGACAGCGAGGCGGGCATGGCAGTCGAGATTCCTGGTTTTTCGTCGCCGTCGGCCGGGCCGGACGCGCCGCTCGATCTGCTGTCGGCCTGTCATGACCGCATGGGCCGGCAGTGCGCCACTCTGCGGCGCCTGGCCGCGCATGCGGCGGCGCACGGCGCCGATGACGCCGCCCGGACCGCGGCGGCCAGCGTGCTGCGCTATTTCGACACGGCGGCGGTGCAGCATCACCGCGACGAAGAGGAAGACCTGTTCCCCGCGCTGCTGGAATCGATGGCGGGATCGGACGCGGTCTGCCTGCACGCGCTGGTCGATGGCCTGACCCAGGAGCATCGCCAGCTCGAGGCTGCCTGGCGGCGCCTGCACGGCGCGCTCGAGGATCTGGCCGCCGGCCGCGCCGCCCTGCTGCAGGCCGCCGAGGTCGAGGCGTTCTGCGCCCTCTATGCCGCTCACATCCAGCGCGAGGAAGACGAACTGCTGCCCATGGCGGCGCGCCTGCTCGATGACCGGGCGCTGGCCGACATCGGCCGCGCCATGCGCGCCCGGCGGGGCGGAGGCGCCAGCTGAGCCGGCGCGTTTGCGCGCGGGGTGACGAGGGATTACGCTAGACCCCCGCCGCCGGTTGGCGGGCATACCGACAACAAGAGGACGACGCAGCACGTGGGCAAGGCGGCACGCAGACTATTCGGGAACTGGGTCGACGAGATCGGGCCCGGCACGTTGCGCGCCGATGCCATGGCGGGCCTGCTGGGGGCCTTGCTGGTGCTGCCGCAGGGGGTGGCGTTCGCCACGCTGGCTGGATTGCCGCCCGAATTCGGGCTGTATTCGGCCATCGTGCCCTGTGTGGTGGCGGCGCTGTTCGGGTCCAGCCGCCATGTCATGTCCGGCCCCACCAACGCGAATTCGCTGGCGCTCTATGCCGTGCTGGCGCCGCTGGCGGCGGCGGGCAGCCCGGCCTATATACAGATGGCGCTGGCCGTGACGATACTGGTCGGCATCCTGCAGTGGCTGGTGGGCGTGCTGCGGCTGGGATCGCTGGCCAATTTCATTTCGCCTTCGGCGCTGTTCGGCTTCACCAGCGGGGCGGCCGTGCTGATCGCGGTCCACGCGCTGAAAGACGCGCTGGGGCTGGAAATCGGCGCGCATGGCGCCGGCGCGGTGCTGGCCGGGGTGGCGCGCGGCCTGGGCGACCTGCATTGGGGCGCGCTGCTGGTGGCCGCGACGACCGTCGCCGTCTCGCTGCTGGCGCGCCGCTGGGACCGCCGCAAGCCGCACATGTTGATCGGCCTGGCGGCCGGCACCGCCATGGCGGCGGGCCTGAATGCCTGGGTCTTCGACGCCGCCGGCCGGCCCGTGTCGGTGCTGGGCGCACTGGCGCAGCCCTGGCCGCCGTTCCACGTGCCGGACATTGACTGGGCCACGCTGCCGGACCTGGTCGGCCTGGCTTTCGCGCTGTCCATCGTCGCGCTGGCGCAGTCGATTTCCATCGCCAAGGCGGTCGCTTCGCGCTCGGGGCAGATCATCGACGCGAACCGCGAATTCATCGGCCAGGGGCTGTCGAATATCGTCGGCGGGTTTTTCTCGTCGTACTTGTCGTGCGGTTCGCTGAACCGCTCCATCCCGAACTACGAGTCGGGCGCGCGCACGCCGCTGGCGGCCGTGTTCGCGGCTGTGCTGCTGGTGCTGCTGGTCATGCTCAGCGCGCCGTTGCTGGCGATGATTCCGCACGCCGCCATCGCCGGCCTGCTGCTGCTGGTGGCCTGGAACCTGCTGGAGCTGCCGCGCTGGCGCCAGGCGGCCCGCATCCAGCGCAGCGAGTTCCTGATCGCCCTGGCCACGCTGGTGGCGACGGTCACCATCCGCATGGAAATCGCCATCCTGCTGGGGACCCTGCTGTCGCTGATGGTGTACCTGCACCGCACCTCGCACCCGGCGATGCGCACGATGGGCTTCGACGCCGACGACCCCGAGCGCCATTTCGCCGTGCTGGAGATGGCGCAGCGTCCGCTGCCGGAATGTCCGCAGCTCAAGCTGCTGCGCATGGAGGGGTCGGTGTACTTCGGCGCGGTGGCCCATGTGGCGGACCAGCTGCAAGCCTTGCGGGTCCGGCCGGACGCGCCCAGGCACCTGCTGATCATGGCCAAGAGCATGAACTTCATCGACCAGGCCGGCGCGCTGCTCTGGGAGGACGAGCTGCGCAAGCGCCGCGAGATGGGCGGCGACCTGTATTTTCACCGGCCGCGGCCCGGCGTCACGCAGATGTGGCGGCGCACCGGCTTCGTCGAGCGGCTGGGCGAGGACCACATCTTTCCCGACAAGAACACGGCGATCGCGCAGATCTATGCGCGGCTGGACCCGGGCATCTGCGCCGGCTGCACGGCGCGCATCTTCCGCGAATGCGGCCCGCTCGGCACTGCCGGGCAGCCATCGCCGCGCTGCGGCAGTGCCGCGGACACCGGCGGCGACGCCGCACGGGCGGGCTGAAGGCGCTGCTACGCCAGCGGGTCGTCCGTGCCCAGGTAGGCGGCCTTGACGCGCGCGTCGGCCGCGATGGCGGCCGGTTTGCCTTGGGCCAGCACCTGGCCGCGCACCAGCACCACGATGTGGTCGGCGTGCTGGAAGACCACATCCAGGCTGTGCTCGGTGAACAGCACGGCCAGGTCGCGCGTGTCGGCCAGTTCGCGGACCAGGCGCATCAGCGCGTGGCGCTCGCTGGCCGCCATGCCGGCGGTCGGCTCGTCCATCAGCAGCAGGCGCGGCCCGTGCGCCAGCGCCATGGCCAGTTCGACCCGCTTGATGTCGCCATAGGCCAATTCGCCGCACGGGCGCTGCGCCTGATCGGCCATGCCGACCTGCGACAACAGTTCCAGCGCCTCGTCCCGGCCATGGCGATCGGCGCGGCGCCAGCCGTTGAACAGGCGGCGGTCGCGCGACAGCAGGGTGGTCTGGACATTTTCCAGCGCGCTCATCGACCGGAAGGTGGCCGCCGTCTGGAAGGTGCGGCCTACGCCCTGGCGCCAGATCCGCTCGGGCGGCAGGCCGACCAGTTCGCGCCCGGCCAGTTGCACCGACCCGGCATCCGGCCGCATCTGGCCGTTGACCGCATTGAAGCAGGTCGACTTGCCCGCGCCGTTGGGGCCGATGAGGGCCAGCATCTGGCCGGCGGCCAGCGCGAACGACACGTCGTCGAGCGCGCGGATGCCGCCGAACGATTTGCGCAGGCCGCGCACTTGCAGCAGCGGCGCGTTCATGGACGGGCTCCCGCGCCGCGGGCGGCCAGGCTGGCCAGGCCGCCCGGGAACGCCATTACCAGCGCCAATACCGCCACGCCCAGCACCGCGTGCCAATATTCCGTCAACCGCGCCGCGCTGTCTTGCAGCCAGGTGTATGCGGCCGCGCCCACCAGCGGGCCGGCCAGCGCCTGCACGCCGCCCAGCAGCACCATCACCAGTCCGTCGACCGAGCGGCCCACGCCCAGCACGTCGGGCGCGATGCTGCCCTTGGAAAAGGCGTACAGCGAGCCGGCCAGGCCGGCGACCAGCGAGGCGGCGATGAAGCCGGCCCACTGGACGCGCTGCACGTTCATGCCGATGGCCTGCGCACGCAGGGTCGAGTCGCGCGCGCCGCGCAGCGCATAGCCCAGCGGCGCGAACACCAGGCGCCGCAGCCAGGCGACGCCGGCCACGCACAGCGCCAGGCTGGCGTAGTAGTAGGCGGGGCCGGTGGCCAGCCAGTCCGACGGCCACAGGCCGATCAGCCCGTTACTGCCGCCCGTCACGCCGTCCCATTGGTAGACGAGCGCCCAGAGGATCTGCGCGCAGGCCAGCGTCAGCATGGCCAGGTAGACGCCCGACAGCCGCACGCAGAACCAGCCGAACAGCAGGGCGCCCAGCAGCGCGGCGAGGGGCCCCAGCAGCAGGGCGGCCTCCATGGGCAGCGCGGCCAGCTTCAGCAGCAGGGCGGCCCCATACGCGCCCAGCCCGAACCACGCGGCATGGCCGAACGACGTCATGCCGGCCGGCCCGATGAGGAAATGCAGGCTGGCGGCGAACAGGGCGGCGATGAGGATCTCGGTGAACAGCACCGTGAGGTAGGGCCACATTGCATTGGCCAGCGGCAGGGCGAGCAGCGCCGCCAGCAGCGCCGCATAGGCCGCGCGCACGCGCCGCGAGGCCGGCGCCACCGGCCGGGCGGCGGCGGCCGCCGCGCCGGCGGGCTCGGGCGGCTTGCCCAGCAGGCCCCACGGCCGCAGCACCAGCACGATGGCCATGACGGCGAATTCGGCGACCAGGGTCAGCTTGGACAGGTTGAAGGCCCAGGGGCCGATCTGCGTCTGGCCCGCGAATACGAAGACCGCCTTGGCCAGGCAGATGATCAGCGCGGCCAGGAAGGCGCCCGGCACCGATCCCAGCCCGCCGACCACGACCACCACGAAGGCGCTGGCGATGATTTCCAGGTCGAGCCCGAGGGTGGCGGGCGTGCGCGGCGCGGCCATGGCGCCGCCCAGCCCGGCCAGGAAGGCGCCCAGCGCGAACGCCGAGGTGAACAGCCAGGCCTGGTTGACGCCCAGCGCGGCCAGCATGGTGCGGTTCTCGGCCGCGGCGCGCAGCAGCCTGCCCCAGCGGGTGCGCATCAGCAATAGCCACAACAGGCCCAGCACCACCGGGCCCAGCGCGATCAGCAGCAAGTCGTAGGCGGGAAAGCGCCGGCCCAGGATCTCGACCGCGCCGTCCAGCCCGGGCGCGCGCGCGGCGAACAGGTCGGTCGGCCCCCAGGCCGCCAGCGCCGCGTCGCCGATGATCAGCACCAGCGCGAAGGTGGCCAGCAACTGGAACAGTTCCGGCGCCTGGTAGATGCGGCGCAGCACCAGCATTTCGATGGCCGCGCCCAGCGCCCCGACCGCCAGCGCGGCCAGCGGCAGCGCCGCCCAATAGCCCAGCGCCGAGCCGCCCAGCCAGTTGGTGAGCGTCCAGGCCAGGTAGACGCCCAGCATGTAGAACGACCCGTGCGCGAAATTCACGATGCGGGTCACGCCGAAGATCAGCGACAGCCCGGCCGCCACCAGGAACAGCGCGCTGGCCTCGGCCAGGCCGTTCAGCAGCTGCAGCAGCAGTCCGGTCAGGTTCATCAGTGTGCGGGGCGCAGCTGCCGGACAGTCTGGTCGGGCGGCTGCAGGCGGCTGCCGTCGATATAGGAGAAGTCCGTCATGACGCCGCGGCCGTCCTGCACGGCGGTAGTGCCGACGTACACGCCCATGGTCGACTGGTGATCGAGCGGGCGGTAGGTGATGGGGCCGAACGGCGTGTCGACCGCCAGGCCGGAGAATGCCTCGACCAGCTTTTCCGTGTCGGTGCCGCCGGCGCGCTCGATGCCGGCCGCCAGCGACATCAGCGAGGCGTAGCCCACGATCGAGCCGACCTTGGGCGTCTCGTCGTAGCGCTTGCGATAGGCTTCGAGAAACGCCTGGTGGGCGGGGGTGTCGATCGCGTACCAGGGGTAGCCGGTGACGATCCAGCCGGCCGGGGCGTCGGCGCCCAGCGGCTCGAGGTATTCCGGTTCGCCGGTCAGGACGGACACCACCGAGCGGTTTTCGAACAGGCCGCGCGTGTTGCCCTCGCGCACGAAGCGGGTCAGGTCGGCGGCGAACAACACGTTGAAGATGGCGTCCGGCCGGGCATCGGCCAGCGCCTGCACGACCGCGCCGGCATCGACCTTGCCGAGGGGCACCGCCTGCTCCGCCACGAATTCGATGTCGGGCTGGAACGAGGTCATCATGGCCTTGAAGGTGGCCACGGCGGACTGGCCGTATTCATAGTTGGGGTACACCAGCGCCCAGCGCTTCTTGCGCAGCGCCAGGGCCTTGGGCGCCAGGGCCGCCACGTGCATCCAGGTGGAGGGGCGCAGCCGGTAGGTGTAGCGGTTGCCGTCCTGCCAGGTGATCTTGTCGGTCAGCGGCTCGGCCGCCAGGAAGAACACCTTGCGCTGCTTGGCGAAGTCGGTCAGCGCCAGCCCGGTGTGCGACAGGAAGCCGCCGAACAGCAGCTCGACTTTCTCGCGGGTGAGCAGTTCCTGGGCCGCGCGCACGGAATCGCCCGGGTTGCCGTTGTCGTCGCGCCAGATCACTTGCAGCGGCCGGCCCAGCACGCCGCCTCGCGCGTTGACCTGTTCCAGCGCCAGCTGCCAGCCCTTCTTGTAGGGATCGAGAAAGGCCGGGATCGCCTTGTAGCTGTTGATCTCGCCGATGCGGATCGGGGGCGCATCGTTCTTGGCGTGGGCCGTGGGCAGGGCGGTCAGGACTGCCGCGAACGCGGCGGCGCGCAGCAAGGTCAGGGTTCGGAGCATGGCGATGGGTGCGTGACGCGGCAATGGACGAAAAAAAACGGCCCCGCGATGGGCAGGGCCGTATAACTATACCCAAAACCAGCTGGATTACTTCAGCTTGGTTTCTTTGTAGTCGACATGCTTGCGAGCGACCGGATCGAATTTCTTGATCAGCATCTTCTCGGGCATGTTGCGCTTGTTCTTGGTGGTCGTGTAGAAGTGGCCCGTGCCGGCGGTCGACTCGAGCTTGATTTTTTCGCGGATACCTTTGGCCATGTCGTGCTCCTGGGAGGTCTATGGGGGCGAGCCTGGGATCAGGCCACTTCGCCGCGGGCGCGCAGATCGGCCAGCACGGCGTCGATGCCGTTCTTGTCGATGATGCGGATGGCCTTGGCGGAAACACGCAGGCGGACCCAGCGGTTTTCGCTTTCGACCCAGAACCGGCGCGATTGCAGGTTGGGCAGGAAGCGACGCTTGGTCTTGTTGTTAGCGTGCGAAACGTTGTTGCCCGTCATCGGGCCTTTGCCAGTTACTTGGCATACGCGTGCCATGGTTTTACCTCTAAGTATTCTGGCCGCGCATGGGGAAGGAAAGACAGGTGGTTGGGCTGGGCCCAGTGCTTATACCCGCTTGCCGCCGCCCTATACACGGGTGGAGGATGAAAAGTGGCTGCCACAAAGCATAGTGGTAGCTCAGGGATTCACGAAAACTTCATGTGAAGCTCGCCATTCTAATACGAAAAGGCCAGGAAAATCAAGCAGTCCGGGCGCCCGCGCCGCGTGCGATGTATCCGGACAGCCACGACAGGCAGGCGCAGCAGGCCAGTACCGTGGCCAGGGGCAGGGGGCCGGTGGCCTGCCAGACGCTGACCACCAGTCCGGCCACGGCGCCGCATGACAGTTGCAGGGTGCCCAGCAGGGCCGAGGCGGCACCCAGGCGCCGGCCCTGTTCGGCCAGCGCCAGCGCGGCTGAATTGGGGTTGACGAAGCCCTGGCTGAACATGTAGCCGACCAGGCACGCCATCAGCAGCGGCAGCGACATCTGCCCCGCCAGCGTCAGGGCCAGGGCCGCCAGGCTGGCCGCGGCCAGCGCATTCAGGGCGCGCCGCTGCAGCTGCAGCGGGGTATGGCGGCGCAGCAGCCGGGCGCTGATCTGCGAGCCGATGATCAGGCCGGCGGCGTTGGCGCCGAACAACAGCCCGTAATGCTGGGGATCGACCCCGTACAGCTCGATGAAAAGCCGCGGCGAGCTGATGATGTAGGCGAACATGCCGGCCTGGCCCAGCCCGCCGGCCAGGCTGTGGGCCATGAAGCCCCGGTGGCGCACCAGCGCCGCGTAATTGCCGGCGATGGAGCGCGCATTCAGCGGCTGCATCCGCTCCGGCGCCAGGGACTCCTTCATGATCAGCGCGGTGGCGCCCAGCATGGCCAGGGCGCCCGCGGCCATCAGCCAGAACAGGCTGCGCCAGCCCATGAAGGCCAGCAACTGGCCGCCGACCAGCGGCGCCAGGATGGGGGCGAGGCCCATGATCAGCATGAGCAGCGACATGGCGCGGGCCGCGTCCTGCGTTTCATAGTGGTCGCGGATGACCGCGCGCGGGATCACCACGCCCGCCGCGCCGCCCAGCGCCTGCAGCACCCGGCAGATGGTCAGCATCTCGATGTTGGCGGACAGCGCGCAGCCCAGCGAGGCCGCCACGTACAGCGCCAGCCCGGTCAGCATCGGCAGCTTGCGCCCGTAGCGATCGGCCACCGGCCCGTAGACGACCTGCGCCATGGCCAGGCCGACCAGGTAGGCGGCCAGCGTGCGCTCGACGTCGCCGCGCGGCACTTGCAGGCCGTCGGCGATGGCCGGGAAGGCCGGCAGGTACATGTCGATGGAAAAGGGACCGATGGCGGTCAGCACGCCCATGAGGATGAGCCAGCCGGGCAGGGTGCGGGACAGGGATTGGGGTAGCATCGATCTGGGGGATGGTCCGTGCTCCCGGTTGCCATGCAATCGGGGGCAAGCCGACGACTGTATCACGGGTTGCCTGGCTTACAGCTTGCAACCGTTTTCCGATAAAGTTGCCGGGTTCTTTCATGACGGGGAGAAGCTGTGAATCCTTTGCTGTCTGCTGTAGAACGCAAATTGCAGGGCCTGCCGGTCACCGTGCAGATGCAACTGCCCGACGGCGCCGTGATCGGCGCCGCCGATCCTCAAGTCCGTTTCGTCGCGCGCGACAAGGCCGCCCTGGCCCACCTGGCCGAAGGCGCCGTCGGCGTCCTGGGCCAGGACTACGTCGAGGGCCGCATCGACATCCAGGGCAATATGCGCGACGTCATGGCGGCCGCCTCGGCGCTGCTGCCGGGCTCGCCGGTCGATGCCGCCCGGGGCGGCTGGCTGACCGAGCTGGTGCGCAAGGTCATTTCGGTGTGGCGCCACTCGGTCGAGCGCGACGCCCGGCAGATCGAGTTCCATTACGACCTGTCCGACGACTTCTATGCCTTGTGGCTGGACCCGCGCCGGGTCTATTCCTGCGCGTACTACCGTACGCCGGACATGAATCTGGCGCAGGCGCAGGAAGCCAAGCTGGACCACATCTGCCGCAAGCTGCGCCTGCACGAGGGCGAGCGCTTCCTGGACGTGGGCGCCGGCTGGGGCGGGCTGCTGCTGTGGGCCGCCGAGCACTACGGCGTGGACGCCACGGGCATCACGCTGTCGCGCAACCAGCATGCGTACGTCAACAAGCTCATCCAGGAGAAAGGCCTGGCCGGGCGCGTGCGCATGGAGCTGCTGGACTACCGCAAGCTGGATGAGTCGCAACCCTACGACAAGCTCGCGTCGGTGGGCATGTTCGAGCACGTGGGCCGCGCCCAACTGCCCGGGTATTTCGCCAAGCTGCGCCGGCTGGTCAAGCCGGGCGGCCTCATCATGAACCACGGCATCACCGCGGCCGGCCTCTATAACGCCGAGCTGGGCAGCGGCATGGGCGAATTCATCGAGAAGTACATTTTCCCCGGTGGCGAGCTGACCCACATCAGCAGCGTGCTGGAGGCCATGACCAACGGCGGCCTCGAGGCCGTGGACGTCGAGAACTTGCGCCCGCACTATGCCCGGACCCTGTGGGCCTGGAGCGACGCGCTGGAAGCGCGCCTGGAAGAGGCGACGCAAGTGCTGCAGGGTGAGCAGGGCGCGCGCTCGTTGCGCGCGTACCGGCTGTACCTGGCCGGCTGCGCCATGGCCTTCCAGCACGGCTGGATCGCCCTGCACCAGGTGCTGGCCACTTCGCCGGCAACCGGGCGGCCCGACGAGCTCGACAACCCGGCGGACCTGGCCTACCCGTGGCGGCGCACCTATATGTATGAGGATCGCTGATAGCCAATCGCCGCGGGGCGGCGCCGGGCGCTGACGGGCGCCTGGCGCCGCTGCCGGCAGGGCGCGGAAGTGGTCTATTAGAAACAAAAAGAAACTGAATTGTTCAAGTGGATGCTGCGGCGCAGCACCAGCAATACCGGGGGCTGCGGGCCCGTTACCTGGGGCTTTCCCTAGCCGTTTTTTGGCTGTTTGTATCAAAACGATTCTGCGCCGCGGTTGGTCGCTGGAACAAAATCGGCTAAGATGCTGCCTTCTTCATTTAGTTTCTTTCAATTTACTGCCAGTCCGTGTCGGCCCATTGCGGCGTGTCCCGGACCTGCTGTCTGATGAGGCCGTCCGCCACCCCGGCGCCGCGCCTCGCTGCTAGTGTCGGTTTGTATTGACGGTCTGCCCGTCTTCCGCACAACCCCCTTAGCTCCACGGCATACCGCAGCCCTCCGGCATGCGTTGTGTCCCTGAACCTATGGAGGCAAAAGCCAATGCGTTTCACCCCTGTCAAGACCCTGGCCGCCGCGGCGGTGGTTTTCGCGTTTACCGGCGCCGCCCATGCGGCTGACGCGCCGCAGTGCGAACTGGACCGCCCGGTCAAGTTCGGCGGCATGAACTGGGAATCCAACCTGGTGCTGGTCGATATCGAGCGTTTCATCATGGAAAAGGGCTACGGTTGCAAGACCGAGACCCTGCCCACGGAAACCCTGCCCGCCCTGGCTGCCCTGGAGCGCGGCGACCTGGACATCAACACCGAGATCTGGCTGAACAGTGTGGCCGACCCCTGGGACAAGGCCCAGAAGACCGGCAAGGTCAAGCGCATCGGCGACGTCTACATGGGCGGCGAGGCCTGGTTCATTCCCAAGTACACCGCCGAGCGCCTGCCCGAGCTGAAGTCGGCGGCCGACCTGCCGAAGTTCAAGGATGAGTTCCAGGATCCGGAAGAGCCCTCCAAGGGCCGTTTCTACGGCTGCCCGGCGGGGTGGGGCTGCGAAGTCACCAGCACCAATCTGTTCCACGCCCTGAAGCTCGACGACACCTACACCCTGTATTCGCCCGGCACCGGCGCCGCGCAGAAGGCGGCCCTGATGTCGGCCTACAAGCGCAAGCAGAACGTGGTGTTCTACTACTGGTATCCGACGCCGCTGGTGGGCGCGCTGGACCTGGTCAAGCTCGAGCTGCCCCCGTATGACGCCGAGAAGCACAAGTGCCTGACCGCGCCCAAGTGCGCCAACCCGCAGCCCAGCGCCTACCCCGAGAACCCGGTGTTCACCGCCGTCAATACCGAGTTCTCGCAGAAGGCGCCGAAGCTGACCGAGTTCCTGTCCAAGGTTTCCATCCCGCTGCCCGAGGTCGACCAGACCCTGGCGCACATGGAAGAGTCCGGCGATGATTCCGCCGCCGTTGCCCAATGGTTCCTGAAGAACAAGTCCGATGTCTGGACCAAATGGGTGCCCGCCGAGGTCGCGACGCGCGTCCAGGCCGCGCTGTAATCCGGCCCTGGCGTCGCGCCGCCCCGCGCGGTGCGGCGCCGCCTTGCCCGGCCCTGTCCCCGCGCGCGGCCGCCGCGCCGCGCCGGGAACGCGTGCCGAGGGCCATGCGGCTGGCCGTTCGCGCCCGGCCGCATCACCCTGCGGCACGCCCGTATGGAGTTGCCTATGTTTCCTGAAATCATCCCGCCGCGCGCCGTGCGCGGCGCCATCGACACTTTCGTCGATCACCTGGTCACGCGCTATGCCGACACGCTCGAGGCAATGTCGCGGCCCTTCCTGGACGTGCTGGTCTGGCTCGAGCACCTGCTGCGCAGCACGCCCTGGTGGGTGGTGGTGCTGGCCACCATCGCCATCGCCTGGGGCGTGAGCCGCCGCATCGGCCTGAGCGTCGCCATGGGCGCGCTGTTGTGCGTCATCGGCCTGCTGGGCCTGTGGGACGCCGGCATGCAGACCCTGGCGCTGATGATCATGGCCGCCGGCCTGTCGGTCATCATCGGCATTCCGGTGGGCGTGCTGATGGCGCGCGCCAACTGGCTGCGCTCGATCATGCTGCCGGTGCTGGACGTGATGCAGACCATGCCGAGCTTCGTCTACCTGATCCCGGTGGTGATGCTGTTCGGCCTGGGCAAGATCCCGGCCATCATTGCCACGGTCATCTATGCGGTGCCGCCGCTGATCCGCCTGACCGACCTGGGCATCCGCCTGGTCGACCGCGAGGTGCTGGAAGCCTCGCGCGCGTTCGGCGCCACGCCGCGCCAGCAGTTGTTCGGCGTGCAGCTGCCGCTGGCCCTGCCGAACATCATGGCCGGCATCAACCAGACCACGATGATGGCGCTGTCGATGGTGGTCATCGCCTCGATGATCGGCGCGCGCGGGCTGGGCTATGAAGTGTTGCTGGGCATCAACCGCCTGGAAGTGGGGCGCGGCCTGTTGGCCGGCCTGGGCATCGTGGTGCTGGCGGTGCTGTTCGATCGCATCACGCAGTCCTACGGGCAGCGTGTACGCAAAGGAGGCCATCGATGAGCAAGATCGAAGTCAAGAACATCTACAAGATTTTCGGTCCGCACCCCGGCAAGTGGCTGCAGGCCGCCCAGGACGGCATGAGCAAGGAAGACTTGCTGGCCAGGAGCGGCCATACGCTGGGTCTGCGCGACATCAGCCTCTCCATCGAGGAGGGCAGCATCTACGTCATCATGGGCTTGTCCGGCTCGGGCAAGTCGACGCTGATCCGGCATTTCAACCGGCTGATCGAGCCCAGCGCCGGCCACATCCTGGTCGATGGCGTGGACGTCGTCAGCCTCGGCAAGCGCGAACTGGAGACCTTCCGCCAGAAGAAGATGAGCATGGTGTTCCAGCGCTTCGGCCTGTTCCCGCACCGCACGGTGCTGGAGAACGCGGCCTACGGCCTGACCGTGCAGGGCATGCCCAAGGCCGAGCGTGAGCAGCGCGCGCGCCACTGGCTCGACCAGGTGGGGCTGAACGGTTTCGAGGCGCAGTATCCGCACCAGCTGTCCGGCGGCATGCAGCAGCGCGTGGGGCTGGCGCGGGCGCTGGCGACCGATGCCGAGATCCTGCTGATGGACGAGGCGTTCTCGGCGCTGGATCCGCTGATCCGCCGCGAGATGCAGGATCACCTGCTGCAGTTGCAGGCGCGCCTGAACAAGACCATCGTGTTCATTACCCACGACCTGGACGAGGCCCTGCGGCTGGGCAACCGGATCGCCATCCTGAAGGACGGCGAGCTGGTGCAGGAGGGCACGCCCGAGGACATTCTGCTGAACCCGGCCAACGACTATGTGCAGGCCTTCTTGCAGGACGTCAACCGCACCAAGGTGCTCAACGCCGCCCATGCCGTCAACCCGCCGCGCCTGACGCTGACCATGCGGTCGCGGCCGGCGCATGCGCTGGACCGCATGCGGGCGCTCAACTTCGAGTATGCCCCGGTGCTCGACGGCAAGCGGCTGGCCGGCGTGCTGACGGCCGAGGTGGCGCAGCGCGCGGTCGAGTCTGGCGCGCGCGACGTGTCCGCATTCGTCGAGGACCTGGCCTCGGTGCCGGCCACCGCCGGACTGGACGAGGTGCTGGCACGCCTGGTGCACAGCGACCAGCCGGTGGCCGTGACCGGCGAGGACGACGAGTTCATCGGCATGTTGTCGCGCAAGAAGGTGGTGGACCTGGTCACACCCGCATCCGTGGAGCCCGCGCCGGCCGACCCGGCGCCCGCCCCGTCCCAGCAGGCCGAGTCCCCGCATTGAGCGGGGCGGGGAGGGCGGCCCGCCGCGGCTTTCGCTATGATGAGCGCTTCTCCCACGGCTCATTACAGCGGAACCCTCCCATGCCTATCCTGAATGTCCAGATCATGCAGGGCCACTCGGCCCAGCAGAAGTCCGAACTGCTGACCCGCGTGTCGCAGGCTGTCGTCGACAGCCTGGCGGCGCCGCTGGCCAGCGTGCGCATCGTGCTGCAGGAAGTGCCCCCCGAGCACGTCATCGTGGCCGGCGAGCTCGGCAAGGACATGGCCTTGCTGCGCGTCATGCTGATCGAGGGCCGCACGGAGGAAAAAAAGGCCGCCATGCTGGCGGCCGTGAGCCGGGCCGTGCACGACAGCATCGGCATTTCGGAAGAGGACGTGCGCATCATCATCACCGACGTGCCCAAGACCGACATGGGCGTGGCCGGCGGCATCAGTGCCAAGGCGGCGGGGCGCTGAATCCCGCGCCCGCCGGGCGGCGGGCCTTTTAGCGTAGACAGGCCCTAGTCCAGCCGGACATCGGCCGCCTGCACGACTTCGTGCCAGCGGTCGATCTCGGCCCGGATATATTCGCCGTACTCGGCGGGCGAAGACCCCAGCGGCTGCGCGCCCTGCGCGGCCAATTGCTTGAGCACCGGCGGCGCCTGCAGCGCCTTGCGGATCTGCGCGTTGAGCGCGTCCACCACGGCCTGTGGCGTGCCCGCCGGCACCACCATGCCTTGCCAGGCGCCCATTTCGAAATCGGGCACCACGGTTTCGCCCAGCGTCGGCGTGTCGGGCAGCTGGGGGCTGCGCGCCTTGCTGCTGACCGCCAGCGCCTTCAGTTTGCCTTCGCGCACGAATCCCAGGGAATCGTTCAGCGTGTTGGTCATGAACTGCACCTGGCCGCCGACCAGGTCCGTCATGGCCGGCGCGCTGCCGCGGTACGGCACATGCACCGCCTGTATGCCGACCGAACGCAGGAACAGCAGGGCACCCAGGTGGGTCACGTTCCCGGCGCCCGCCGAGCCGTAGGACAGCTTGCCCGGATTGGCGCGGGCATAGTCGACGAACTCCCGCACGTCATTGACAGGCACCGACGGGTGCGTGAGCAGCACCAGCGGGATCACCGCGGTCGAGGACACCGCGGTGAAATCCTTGACCGGATCGAAAGGCAGGTTGCGGTACAAGTTCGGACTGAGGGCGATCGACGAGGTGTTGTACAGCACGGTGTAGCCGTCCGGCTTGGCGGCCGCGGCATATTGCATGCCGATGTTGCCATTGGCGCCGCCCTTGTTCTCGACGACGAAGGTCTGGCCGGTCTGGTCGGCCAGTTGCTTGGCCAGTACGCGCGCCACCAGGTCGGTGGGCCCGCCGGGCGGGAAGGGCACCACCATGGTGACCGGGCGCTCGGGCCAGGCGGCCCGCGCCGGGGCCGGCCCCGCCAGGACGAGGATGGCCAGGGCGGCCGCGGCGGTCTGGGTGAGGGTTCTCATCGTGCTTGTCTCCTTGTGCTTGTTTTGTAGGGACGGCGCCGCACGCCGCCCGGGGACGCGGCCGTCCGGCCGCGCGACACTCAGGCCGGCCTGCCGGCCAGCATGCGCGTGGCGGTGTAGGCCATCACGGCTTGGTCGTGCTGGTTGCGCACTTCGATTGCCGAACTGACCACGGCGCGGTTGTGCTGCGAGGTGGGCCGGATGCCGGTGACTTCGATTTCGGCCCAGACGGTGTCGCCGGCCACGACCGGCGCGAGCATTTTCTTGTGCACCTCCAGCAGCGCCAGCCCGGTGCCCTGCACCATGCCCTGCATGATCAGGCCTTCGATCAGCCCGTACGTGAGCGCGCCCGGCGCCGGGCGGCCGCGGATCGCGCCGTGCTCGTAGGTGGCGTCGATGAAGATCGTCTCCAGCATGCCGGTGACGCTGATGAAGTTGACGATGTCGGTTTCGGTGACGGTCCGGCGGAACGTGCGGAAGCGCTGGCCGACCTGCAGGTCTTGCCAGTAGTAGCCGTGCCCCAGCAGCGGAGCCGGGCGGGAATCGGTCATGGCGTGTCCTCCTGTGTGGAAAGGGATGGGGCGGCCGGCTCGCGCGCCGCGCCGCTGGCCAGCAGCGCTTCGACCCGCTCGGGCTCGAGCCCGGCCTGGCGCAGCACTTGGCGCGTGTGTTCGCCCAGGCGCGGCGGCATGGCGGGCGCGACCTGCGAGCGCTGCAGCCGCACCGGGTTGCGGGCGAAGCGATAGCGCTTGCCAGCCGCGCTCTGCAGCGGCACGAAGAAGTCCACGCTGCGCAGGTGCGGGTCGTGTTCCAGGTCCTCCAGCCGGTTGACCGGCGCGGCGGGAATCTCCAGGCGCTGGCACAGCGCCAGCCAGTGCGCCGTGTCGCGGCCGGCGACGATGCCGCCCACCAGTTCATAGAGCGTCTCGATATGGCGGGTGCGCGCCGAGATGTCGGCGAAGCGGGCGTCGCCGGCCAGGTCCGCATGGCCGGTCTCGGTGAAGAAGCGCCGCCAGTGGGCGTCGGTGTACGGCATCATGCACAGATGGCCGTCGGCGGTCTGGTAGGGGCGCCGCCAGGGCGCCAGCACGCGCGGGTAGCCGGCCGCGCCGGGCGTATCCTGCAGGTGCCGGCCGTACAGATGTTCCACCAGCAGGTAGGACGCCATCGACTCGAACATCGGCACTTCCAGGCGCTGGCCCAGGCCGGTGCGTTCGCGCTGGAACAGCGCCGCCAGGATCGCATGCGCGGCGACCAGCCCGCAGGTCTTGTCGGCCGCGATGGTGGGCAGGTAGCGCGGCGTGCCGCCTTGCCGCTGGGTGATGTCGGCCACGCCGGACAGCCCCTGCACGATGTCGTCGTAGGCGGGCAGGCCCGCGTAGGCGCCGCCCTCGCCGAAACCATAGAGGCCCGCGTAGACCAGGCGCGGGTTGCGCGCGCACAGGGTGTCGGGGTCCAGGCCCAGCCGCGCCATCTTGGCCGGCCGCATGCTGTGCATCAGCACGTCGGCGCCGTCCACCAGGGCCAGCAGGGCCTCGCGCGCGGCGGCCTGTTTCAGGTCCAGCACCACGCTGCGCTTGTTGCGGTTGATGCCGAGGAAAATCGCCGCCAGCCCGTCTTCCTGCTGCGGTCCGGTGCGGCGGGTGGAGTCGCCCTCGGGGGACTCGATCTTGATCACGTCGGCGCCATAGTCGGCCAGGATCTGCGAGGCGTAGGGGCCGAACACGACCGAGGTCAGGTCCAGCACGCGCACGCCGGCCAGGGCGCTGCGTTCGGGGTCGGAGGGAAGCGTCATGGGCGCATCCTAACCAGGCAGTGCATAAGCGTCTAATATGGTGTTTGTATTGCGTGATATCGAATTCGTTATGGCCATGGACCTCCGTCAACTACGCCAATTCGTCACCATCGCCGAACTCGGCAGCTACCGCCGCGCCGCCGAAGTCCTGCATATCGCCCAGCCGGCCCTGTCGGTGTCGATCCAGAAGCTCGAGCACGGCGTGGGGGCGCAGCTGCTGGAGCGCGGCGCCAAGGGGGTGTCGCTGACGCCGGCCGGCGCGGCCCTGATGGCCGATGCGCGGCGCGCCCTGTTCCATGCCGACCAGGCGCGGCAGTCGGCGCGGCGCGTGGCGCTGGGCGAACAAGGCCGCCTGCGGCTGGGCTTCGTGGGCTCGGCCACCTACATGCTGCTGCCGCGCTGCCTGCCGGTATTCCGGCGCCGCTATCCGGACGTCAAGCTCGAACTGCGCGAGGACAGCACGGTGCGGCTGGCCGGCATGTTGCGCGCCAACGAGATCGACGCCGGCCTGGTGCGCGGCCCGCTGGCCGAAGACCCGTCCTTGTCGAGCTGGGTGGTCGAGCGCGACAGCCTGATCCTGGCGCTGCCGGCCGCCCATCCGCTGGCGGGCGGCCCGGTGGCGCTGCAGGACGTGCGGTCGGAGCCCTTCGTGATGTATTCGCCGGCCAAGGTGCCGGGCCTGCACGGCGTGGCGCAGGCCTTGTGCCGCAAGGCGGGGTTCTCGCCGCGCATCAGCCAGGAAGCCATCCAGGTGCAGACCCTGGTCAGCCTGGTGGCCAGCGGGCTGGGCGTGGCGCTGGTGCCGGGCGTGACGCGCGCCTATTCCACGCCGCACGTGGCGTTCGTCGACCTGGTCGATGCCGAGGCGCAGGGCGCGCTGGCCCTGTCGCTGGTGGCGCATCGCGATACGTCGTGCGTGCCGGTGCTGAAGCTGCGCGACGTGATGCTGGCCACCCAGGCGATACCGAATCGCTATGGCGAGCTAATGAATCAGTATTAGACGGGTCCGCCGCCGGTTGCCTACCCTTGGGTCCGCGCGCATGGCCGTGCGCGCCGATAATCCAGGAGACAACCCATGAACCGCTTTTTCCGGCTGGCCGCGCTGTTGTGCGCGGCCTTGCTGCCGCCGGCCGCGCATGCCGCATACCCCGAGCAGCCCATCCGCCTGGTCGTGTCGTTTCCGCCGGGCAGCGGCACCGACAGCAACGCCCGCTATGTGGCGCAGCAAATGGAGGCCCGGCTGGGCGTGCCGGTATCGGTGGAGAACCGGCCGGGCGGCAACAGCTTCATTGCCGCGCAGGCGGTCGCCACGGCCCGGCCCGACGGCTACACGCTGCTGCTGGCCAGCAACTCGCCGGTGGCCACCAACGCCGCCATGTTCAAGCAACTGCCGTACGACCCCGTCAAGGACTTCGCGCCGGTCGCTCGCCTGGGCTTCGGCGCGATGGCGCTGGCGGTGCAGGCCGGCGCGCCTTACCGGAGCGTGGCCGAGCTGGTCGAGGCGGCGCGCCGCGCGCCGGGCAAGCTGAATTACGGCAGCGGCAGCGCCTCGTACCAGATCGCCACCGAGCTGTTCCTGTCGATGGCCGGCATCGAGGCCACGCACGTGCCTTACAAAGGCGCCGCGCCGGCGCTGACCGACCTGGCCGGCGGGCAGGTGGACCTGGTGTTCGCCGACTACGGCGCGGTGATCCCGTTCGTGCAGGCCGGCAAGATGCGGCTGCTGGCCGTGACGGGCCACCAGCGCCTGCGCAGCGCGCCCGATGTGCCGACGCTGCAGGAATCCGGCTTCGACGGCTACTACATGGTGAACTGGACCGCCGCCTTCGCGCCGGCCGGCACGCCGGCGGCCGTGATCGACAAGCTGTCGCGCACCCTGGTGGACATCTACCGCACCGCCGACGCCGAAGCGTTCCTGGCGCGCACCAGCTGGGAAGCCTTCCCCGCCGGGGCCGCGGAGCTGGGCGAGTTCCAGCTTGCGGAGATCCGCAAGTGGGCCGACGCGGCCGAGCGCGCTGGCATTCCCAAGCAATAGCGCCGCCTGGGGGACGGGCTTGGACGCCATGTTGCACCGCACAGTATGATGGGGCTATCCACGTTTGGGATCGCACAGGAGGAACACCATGAATGAAGTCATCGTCGCCGCAGCCGCCCGCACCGCCATCGGCGATTTCGGCGGCGCATTGAAGGACGTCCCGCCCATCGACCTGGGCGCCGCCGTCATCAAGGAAGCGCTGGCGCGCGCGGCGGTCGGGGGCGACGAGGTCGGCCACGTCGCCGTCGGCCACGTCATCAACACCGAGCCGCGCGACATGTACTTGTCGCGCGTGGCCGCCATGAACGCCGGCATCGGCAAGGAGACGCCCGCGTTCAACGTCAATCGCCTGTGCGGGTCGGGCCTGCAGGCCATCGTGTCGGCCGCGCAGACCATCATGCTGGGCGACGCCGAGATCGCCGTGGGCGCCGGCGCCGAAAGCATGAGCCGCGCGCCGTACATCGCGCCGGCGCAGCGCTGGGGCGCGCGCATGGGCGACGCGGCGCTGCTGGACATGATGACCGGCGCGCTGTCCGATCCGTTCGGCCGCATGCACATGGGCGTCACCGCCGAGAACGTGGCCGCCAAGTTCGGCATCAGCCGCGCCGACCAGGACGCGCTGGCGGCCGAATCGCACCGCCGCGCGGCGGCCGCCATCGAGGCCGGCCGGTTCCGCGAGCAGATCGTGCCGTTCGTCATCAAGACGCGCAAGGGCGAGGTCACGTTCGACACCGACGAGCATGTGCGGCGCGACGTCACGGCGGAAGGCCTGGCGGCGTTGAAGCCGGTGTTCCAGAAAGAGAACGGCACCGTCACCGCCGGCAACGCCTCGGGCCTGAACGACGGCGCCGGCGCCGTGGTGCTGATGAGCGCCGCGGCGGCGGAGCGGCGCGGCGTCAAGCCGTTGGCGCGCCTGGTCGCCTACGCGCATGCCGGGGTCGATCCCACCATCATGGGCATCGGCCCGGTGCCGGCCACCCAGGCGGTGCTCAAGCGCGCCGGCCTGACCGTGGACCAGCTCGACGTGATCGAAGCCAACGAAGCCTTCGCGGCGCAGGCTTGCGCGGTGTCGCGCGAACTGGGCCTGGACCCGGCCAAGGTCAACCCCAATGGCAGCGGCATCAGCCTGGGCCATCCCATCGGCGCGACCGGCGCCATCATCACCGTGAAGGCGCTCTACGAACTGCAGCGCGTGCAGGGCCGCTATGCCCTGGTCACCATGTGCATCGGCGGCGGGCAGGGCATCGCGGCGGTGTTCGAGCGCGTCTAGCGCCTCGCGAGGCGCCGCGCCCCCCGGGGGCTGGCGCCTGTCCCCCGGGCGCCGGCGCTGTCGCTACAGCCCGGCGTATTCCCGGCTCCATGCGCGGCATTCGGCGCGCAGCAGTTCTCCCATCTCGACCCGGCGGCTGGCGTCCAGCCGGCTGCTGATCGCGCCGAAGCTCACCGCCACCCAGGTCAGCGCCGACACCGGAAAGGCCACGCCCACGCCGGACACCCCCGGCGTGATCGTGTCCACGATCGTGGCGTAGCCCGCCTGGCGCGCCTGGCGCACCATCTTGGCCAGCCCCGTGCGCGTAAAGCCCGCCTGCGCATAGAGCGGCGCGTGCCGCTCGTACAGCAGCGCGATCTCGTCGTCGTCCAGGCTGGCCAGCAGCGCCAGTCCGCCCGCGCCGATGCCCAGCAGGCGGCGCTCGCCCTGGTCGATGGTGAACACCTTCACCGGAAAGCTGCCGGCCTCGCGCAGCAGGCATAGCGCGTAGTCGCCCTGGCGGATCACCAGGAACACCGTGTCGCCCGACAGGCGCGCCAGCTTCTGCGCGAACGGGCGCAAGGCGTCCAGCAGCGGCGTATGGCGCAGCGAGGCGAAGCCCAGTTGCATCGAGTCGACCCCCAGCCGGTACTTGCGGCTGGCCGGATCGCGCTCGGCGAAACGTTCTTCCAGCAGGCAGCTCAGCAGGCGGTGCGCGGTGGAGCGTTCCAGCCCGGTGCGCGCCATGACGCCTTGCAGGTCGATGCCGTCTTCCTGGTGCTGGGCCAGCACCCGCAGCAGGGCCAGCGCGCGCCGCATGCTCTGGGTGCCGCCGGTCGATTTAGAGGTGTTCATATTGTGGGATAAATTAAACGAATATTTTGTATTCTAGGAATGGCAGGGCGTAAATTCAATTCGGCCGAGCATGACAACGGACGAGGAGACTTCATGGAATACGCCACTCTCGCTGTGCAACAGCACGGCGCGGTCTGCCGCATCAGCCTGGCGCGCCCCGCTGCGCGCAATGCGCAAAGCCAGCAGATGCTGGATGAACTGGACCAGGCGCTGGCGCGCGCCGCCGACGACCCGGCCGTACGCGTGGTGGTGCTGGCCGGGCAGGGCGCGCATTTCTCGGCGGGCCACGACCTGAAAGAAGCGCAGGCCAAGCGCGCCGACTTCACCGTCGAGGAACGCTGGGCCTATGAATCGCAGCGCTATTACGGCTATTGCCTGCGCATCTGGGATTTCCCCAAGCCCACCATCGCCGAGGTGCAGGGCGCCTGCGTGGCGGGCGGCTTCATGATCGCCAACATGTGCGACCTGGTGGTCTGCGCCGACGACGCCTATTTTTCCGACCCGGTCGGCCATACGCTGGCGGCGGCCGCCACCGAGGTGCTGATCCATCCGTGGGTGATGGGCCTGCGCAAGGCCAAGGAAATGCTCTACACCGGCGAGAAGGTCGGCGCCGAAGAGGCGTTGCGCATCGGCATGGTCAATCGCGTGGTGCCGCTGGCCGAGCTCGAGGCGGCCACGCTGGCCCTGGCGCAGCGCATCGCCCAGGCGCCGCCGTTCGGCCTGAAGCTGGTGAAGCGCTCGCTGAACCGCACCGCCGACGCGCAGGGCTTCCGCACCGCGCTGGCTGCGCATTTCGACACCCACCAGCTGTCGCACCTGACCGAGGAATACCGCGTGGTGCGCGAGCGCGGCCTGGCGCAGGCCATCCAGCGCAACAAATCGGGCGGGGCCGCATGACGCATCGCCTGGAACCCTTGCTGAACCCCGCCTCGATCGCGCTGATCGGCGCCAGCGGCGACGCGGGCCGCATCGGCGGCATGCCGCTGGACCTGCTGACCCGCTTCGGCTATGGCGGACGGATCTTCCCCGTCAATCCGAAGTACCAGGAAGTCTTCGGCCTGCGCTGCTGGCCCGACATCGAATCGGTGCCGCAGCCGGTGGACCTGGCCGTGCTGGCGATCGGCGCGGCCGAGGTGACGCCCATGCTCGAGCGCTGCCACGCCCGCGGCGTGCGCGCCGCCATCGTCTACGCGGCGGGCTTCGCCGAGGCGGGCGGCGCGGGCGCGCGCCTGCAGCAGGAGCTGGAACAATTCGCGGCCGCGTCCGGCATGGTGGTGGCCGGGCCCAACTGCATGGGGTTCGCCAACCTGAATACGCAAGCCCATACGGCATTCGCCTCGGTCTTCAAGACCGCGCCCATGCAGCGGGAGCCGGGCAAGGTCAGCCTGCTGACGCAAAGCGGCAATGTCTGCGCCGCGGTGTATGCGATCGCGCGCCGCCTGGACCTGCCGTTCTCGCAGTTCATCAACACCGGCAACGAGGCCTGCGTCGATTTTTCGGCCTACCTGGACTACCTGGCGCAAGACCCGCATACCGAGATCGTGCTGGGCTACCTGGAGCAGTTGCGCGACGGGCCCGGGTTCGTGCGCGCCTGCCGCGAGCTCGAGCGGCGCGGCAAGGTCCTGATCGCGTTGAAGGCGGGCGCCACCGACAAAGGCGCGCAGGCCGTGCGCTCGCACACCTCGGCGCTGGCCGGGGACCAGCGTGTCTATAGCGCGGCGTTCCGGCAATTGGGCGTGATCGAGGCCGGCGACTTCGCGCAAATGGCGCAGCTGGCCGGGCTGGCCATGCTGCGGCATCGCAGCGCCGGCCGGCGGGTCGCGGTGCTGACCATGTCGGGCGCGCTCGGCGCGATCCTGGCGGATCGTTTCGTGGCGGCCGGCCTCGACCTGCCGGAGCTGCCGCAGGACCTGCAGGCTACCCTGCGCGGCGGCATTCCCGATTACGGCATGGTGGGCAACCCGGTGGACGTCACGGGCAATGTGGTCAACAACCCGGGTTTCGTGCGCGCCGCGCTGCAGGCCCTGGCCACCTCCGACGCGATCGACGCCGTGGTGGTGTATGCGCCCGGCTACATGCTGGACCGCATGGCCGAGGCGCTGGCCGACGTGGCGCGCGCGCATCCGCGCCTGTTCGCCGCCATCGACACCGGCGCGGCGCAGTGCCGGCAGGCGTTGCGCGAGGCCGGCGTGGCGGTATTCGACGACCTGGGCCTGGCCGTGTCGGCGCTGGCGCCGTTCCTGGCGTGGTGCGAGGCGCGCAAGCGCCCGCATGATGCCGGCGCGCCCGCGCCTATCGCGCCGGACCTGCCGCCGCTGCCCTGTAACGAGGCGGCCGCGCGCGCTTACCTGGGCCGCTTCGGCCTGGCCGATGCGGCCCGCGTCGCGCGCGACGCCGACCAGGCGGTGGCGCTGGCCGGCGAGCTGGGCTACCCGGTGGCGTTGAAGATCCTCAGCGCCGACATCGCGCACAAGACCGAAGCCGGCGGCGTCGCCCTCGGCTTGGCCGACGCGGCCGCGGTGCGCGCCGCCCACGCGCGCCTGCATGCCGCCGCCGCCCGCCATGCGCCGGACGCGCGCCTGGACGGGATGCTGGTCCAGCGCATGGAGCGCGGCGTGGCCGAGCTCATCGTCGGCGCCACGCGCGACCCGGTATTCGGCCCGGTCCTGACCGTGGGCCTGGGCGGCGTGCTGACCGAGCTGTATGACGACACCAGCCATCGCGTGCTGCCCATCGGCCTGGAGGAGGCCGGCCGCATGCTGCGCGAGCTGAAGGTGTTCCCGTTGCTGGACGGTTATCGCGGCAAGCCCAGGGCCGATGTGGCCGCGGCCTGCCGGGCGATCGTGGCAGTGGGCGATGCGCTGCTCGCATCGCCGGGCGCGGCGGAGATCGAAGTGAATCCGCTGCTCGTCAAGGAGGCGGGGCAGGGCGTCGCGATGCTGGACGCGCTGATCCTGCCGCATTCGCAGTAATCCATCGTTTCACAAGGAGGAGACCCCATGTTGAAAAAAATGCTGGCCGGCATCGCACTGGCCATGGCGGCCGCGGGCAACGCGGCCTGGGCGCAGGACAATTACCCGTCCCAGCCGGTGCGCATCGTCGTGCCGTTCTCGCCGGGCGGGGCGACCGACATCATGACGCGCCTGGTCGCCGACCATCTCGGCGCCGAACTGGGCCAGCCCGTGATCGTCGAGAACAAGCCCGGGGGCGGCACGCTGATCGCGTCCGACTATGTGGCGCGCGCCAAGCCCGACGGCTACACCTTGTTGATGGCGGCCTCGTCGCTGGGCATCGCACCCAGCATTTATGCCAAGGTCAACTACGACCCCGTGAAGGATTTCGCGCCGGTCAGCCAGGTCGCTTCGGTGGTGCACGTGCTCGAAGTGCATCCCTCGGTGCCGGCCAAGACGGTGAGCGAGCTGATCGCCTACCTGAAGGCGAATCCCGGCAAGCTCAGCTACGGGTCGGTGGGCACGGGCAGCTCGACGCACCTGGAAGCGGAACTCTTCAAGCACATGGCTGGCGTGGAGATGGAGCACATCCCCTACAAGGGCAGTTCGCCGGCCCTGACCGACCTGGTCGCCGGCCGCCTGCAAGTCATGTTCGACGCCTGGGCGTCGTCCGGGCCGTTCGTCAAGGAAGGCAAGCTGCGCGCGCTGGCCGTGACCACCGCGCAGCCCTCGGCCTCGGTGCCCGAGCTGCCCACCGTGGCGGCGTCCGGCCTGCCGGGGTACTCGGCCATGCCGTGGCTGGGGCTGGTCGCGCCGGCGGGAACGCCCGCCCCCGCGATCGACAAGCTGTACCAGGCGGTGTCCCGGGTGCTGCGGCGCGACGATGTCAAGCGCAAGTTCGCCGACCTGGGACTGGATATCATCGGCAGCGACCCCAAGGCCTTTGCGGCGTTCATCCAGCAGGACATCGCCACCTGGGGCAAGGTCGCGCGCGATTCCAGCATCCGCCTGCAATGAGGCGCGCCGGCATGGAACTGGACGCGCTGCAGGACGATGAAGCTTTCCGCCTGGGCCTGCGCGAATGGCTGGCGGCGGCGTACGCCGGTTTCGTGACCGGCTGGCCCGGCCGGGCCGACCCGGCCAGCCTGGATTTCCGCCAGGCCTGGGAAGACGCCCTGTGCGCGGCCGGCTGGGCCGGGCTCGGCTGGCCGCGCGAGTATGGCGGCCGCGCGCTGCCGCTGCGCCGGCAGGCCATCTTTCACGAAGAGCATGCGCGCTGCGGCGCGCCGCTGGGCGTCAACCTGATCGGCCATGGCATCCTGGCGCCGACCTTGCTGCATTTCGGCACGGAGGAGCAGAAGCGCCGGTTCCTGCCCGGCATCCTGTCCAACCGCGAGGTATGGTGCCAGGGCTATTCCGAGCCGGGCGCCGGGTCCGATCTGGCGGCCGTGCGCACGCGCGCCGAACCCGGCGCCGGCGGCTATGTGCTCAATGGCCATAAAATCTGGACCTCGTTCGCCGACCGTGCCCACTGGTGCTTCGTGCTGGCGCGCACCGACCCGCAGGCGCCGCGCCATCGCGGCCTGAGTTTCCTGCTGGTGGACATGCGCGACCCGGGCGTGCGGGTCGAACCGATCCGCCAGCTGACCGGCGAGGCCGAATTCTGCGAAGTGTTCTTCGAGCAGGTGCGCGTGCCGGCCGAATGCCGGCTGGGCGAGGAGAACCAGGGCTGGCGAATCGCCATGGCGGCGGCCAGCTTCGAGCGCGGCACTTACTTCATCCCGCGGCTGGTGCGGTTCGCCCAGGAGCTGCAGCAGGTGCGCGCCCTGGCGCTGCGCGCCGATGCGGCCGGCAATCGCCCGGCCGACGACGTGGCGCTGCGGCGGCGCTGGGCGCGCCTGGCGGCCGACAGCCATGTGCTGGCGCTGAAATCGCAACGCGCCCTGCAGGCCGCGCTGCGCGGCGACCCACCCGGCCCGGAAGGGTCGTCGACCAAGGTCCATTGGAGCGAGGCGCATCAGCGCCTGCTCGGCCTGGCCATGGATATCCTGGGACCGCGCGCCGGCCTGGCGCAGGCCGGCGGCGACGCGCAAGACGCGGGGCTGGTGCGGACCTATCTCTGGTCGCGCGCCGAAACCATTCTGGCGGGCACTTCCGAGATTCAACGCAACATCATCGCGGAGCAGGTGCTGGGCCTGCCCAAAGGCTGACGCGCATGACGACCGACGCGCACGAGATCGAAAGCATGCTGGCGGATGCCGCCCGCCGGTTCCTGGACGAGCGCCATCCACCCGCGCGGGCGCGCGACGCCGACGCCGGATTCCGCGCGGCCCTGTGGGGCGAACTGGCGGCCATGGGATGGCCGGCGCTGCTGTTGCCCGAAGCCGCCGGCGGCATGGGGCTGGGCCTGGCCGCGGCATGGACGCTGGCCGGCGAGGCCGGGCGTCATCTCCTGGGCGTGCCGCTGGCCGCCAACCTGGCATGGCTGCCCGGATTGCGCGCCGCCCGGCCCGAGGCGGCGCTGCTGGATGCCTGGCTGGCCCCGGTGCTGGCCGGCCAGGCTTACTATGCGCCGGCCGCCGCGCAGGCGGACGGGACGCTGCTGGTGGAGTATGCCGCGCCGGGAACGCTGGCGCTGGCGCTGCGCCGCCCGGCACCCGACCGCATCGAGATCGAATGCCACACGGTGGCCGACGCAGTCATTGGCACGGGCCTGGATCCCGCCATCGGCACGGCCCGCATCCCGGGTGGCGCGCCGGTGCGCCGCGCCGCCCTGGCGCTCGACGAGGCCGGCTGGAGCCGGCTGTGCCAGGGCTACCGCCTGCTGCGTAGCGCCGAACTGCTGGGCGCGGCCGGCGCCGCGCTGGACGCGGCGGCCGCGCACGCGCGCGAGCGCCAGCAGTTCGGCCGGCCGATCGGCGCCAACCAGGCGATCAAGCACAAACTGGCCGACGACTGGATGGCGCTGGACGATGCCGGCCTGGCCGGCCGGGCGGCGGCGCAGGCGCTCGACCGGGACGCGCCGGCCGGGGAGGCGGCGCACGCCTGCGCCGTGGCCGAACTGCTGGCGGTCGAGGCCGGCCGGCGCGCGGCCGAGAACGCCATCCAGGTGCATGGCGCGCTGGGCATTGCGTGGGAATGCGATATGCACCTGTTCCTCAAGCGCGTGCTGCATATCGCCGGCATGCTCGACAGCGGCCGCCGGCGCGGCGAACTGCTGGACCTGCTCTGGCGCGCCGACGGCGAGGATCCGGCCGCGCGCGCGTCCCTGGCGGCGTGAGCGCGGCGCGGGCGGAGACGGCGCGCGCTCGCTACAATCGCGCGATGCCCGCCCGTACCGCTCCCGCACCGTCCGACCAGCCCACGCTTTCCGAAGCCGACGGCATCCGCTATTTGCACTTCGGCACCGAATGGATCCAGGGCGCCATGCGCATCAAGGCGCCGGCGGAGCTGGTGCTGGAATACACCGCACAGATGATGGCGTGGCTGCTGTTCCTCGAGCCGCCCCAGGAGGACGACGCGTCGATCGGCCTGCTGGGCCTGGGCGCGGGGTCGCTGGCGCGCTTTTGCCTGAAGCACACCCGCAGCCCCCTGGTGGCGGTGGAATGGAACCCCCAGGTGACGGCGGTGTGCCAGATGTTCTTCCGGCTGCCGGCCACCGCGCGCCTGGCGGTACAGCACCAGGACGCGGCGGCCTGGGTCGCCGATGCGCGCAATGCCGGGCGCTGCCCGGTGCTGATGGTCGACCTGTACGATGCCTCGGCGCGCGGGCCGGTGCGCGACTCGGTGGCGTTCTACCGCGATTGCCGGCGGGTGCTGGGCGAAGTCGGGGTGCTGTCGGTCAACCTGTTCGGCCGGCACGAGAGCTTCGGCCGCAATATCGACAACTTGCGCGCGGCGTTCGACGATCGCATCGTGCTGCTGCCCGAGATCGACGCCGGCAACCAGATCGTGCTGGCGTTTACCGGCCCGCCGCTGGCCATCACGCCGGCACAGTTGCTGGCGCGCGCCGAGACGGTGGAGAGCCGCTACGGCCTGCCCGCGCGCCGCTGGGCCCGCTCGCTGGCGCGCCACGCCGTGGCGGGCGTACTGCACTTCTGATTTTTTCGCGCCCGAGGGATTGTCCCGATGGGGGCGGGGGTTTCGCGCAAGCCCGGGACCGGGTATGATGGGTTTTCCATAATTATGAATTACAGGATGCCCGCGCGGGCCCCTCATGACCGCTCCTATCGTCCGGCAAGCGCTGTACCTGGAGGTCGCCGACCGGCTGCGGGGCATGATCCGCGCGCGCACCCTGGCCAGCGGCGAATGGATCGACGAAACCCGCCTGACCGGCCTGCTGGGCATTTCCCGCACGCCGCTGCGCGAGGCGTTGAAGGTGCTGGCCACCGAAGGGCTGGTGCGGCTGGAGCCGCGCCGCGGCTGCTTCGTCAATGAGCTGTCACTGCAGGACCTGGAAGATATCTTCCCGTTGATGGCCATGCTGGAAGGGCGCTGCGCCCACGAGGCCGCGCTCAAGGCCAGCGACGCCGACCTGGCCGCGCTCGAGCCGCTGCACCAGGCGCTGCGCGAGCATGCCGCCGCCGGCCGCGTCGACGCCTACTACGACACCAACTTCCTCATCCACGAGGCCGTGCAAGGCCTCGCCAACAATCGCTGGTTGTCCGACATGGTGGGCAACCTGCGCAAGGTGCTGAGCCTGTTCCGCCACAAGAGCCTGTCCGTGCCGGGGCGCATCAATGAGTCATGCGCCGAGCACCTGGCCATCTTCGCCGCGCTCAAGGCGCGCGACCCGGAGGCGGCCGAAGCGCTGGCGCGCAAGCACCTGCTGCGCCAGCTCGACGCGCTGCGCCTGTTGGCGCGCCAGGACGCCGACCCCATCCCCCAGGCCGACGCCGCTGCCGCGCCGGCCTCGCATCCCTCATCCGCACCACAGGAGGCTGCCCATGTCCGCCCTAGATCCCAGTCCGCTCGCTCGCGGCGCACGGCCGCAGGATAGCGATTCCGCCGCCCCGGAAGACGCCGGCGGCACGGAAAGCAATGGCCTGATGGCCCGCCTGGGCCGCCTGTGGGACCGCGGACGGCTGCCTGGCGCCGCCGAGATCGCGCCGCTGTTCCAGGCGCGCCTGACCGACGTGGCCGCCAACAAGCTGGCGCGCAGCTGGTGCGCGGCCTATAGCGCCGCCGACGGCAAGCGGCGGCGCGAACTGCTGGGCGGGCTGGCCCAGGTGGGCGCCGACCTGGAGCCGCGCGGCGACCACGGCACCAAGCTGTTCAAGCGCTTCAATGCCTTGCCGGACGGCCTGCGGTTCCTGGTGGCGCTGCGCGCCGACATGCTGCGCTGGCGCAAGCAGGTGGCCGGCCTGCAGGCGCTCGACAAGGACCTCGAAAGCCTGCTGTCGGCCTGGTTCGACGTCGGCCTGCTGGAACTGCGGCCCCTGACCTGGGACTCGCCCGCCTCGCTGCTGGAAAAGCTGATCATCTACGAGGCCGTGCACGAAATTCGCTCATGGGACGACCTGCGCCACCGGGTGGCGCCCGACCGTCGCTGCTATGCGTATTTCCATCCGCAAATGCCCGACGTGCCGCTGATCTTCGTCGAAGTGGCTTTTGCCACGCAGATGGCGGACAACGTGCAGTCCCTGCTGGATACCGCCGCGCCGCCGCAAGACCTGGACAAGGCGCGCTGGGCCATTTTCTATTCCATCTCCAATACCCAGCCCGGGCTGCGCGGCATCAGCTTCGGCAACTTCCTGCTCAAGCGCGTCATCGAACGCCTGCTCGAAGAGCTGCCCAAGCTGCGCTCGTTCGCCACCTTGTCGCCGATCCCGGGTTTTGTCGATTGGCTGTCGCGCCAGAGCGCGCAGGAAGTGGAAGCCATCGTGCGCGACAAGGACCGCGCCCGCGCCGGCGCGCCCGACGGCGCCCGCTGGGTGGCGCGGCTGGCCCGGGCGGCCGCCGGCAAGTCATCCGAAGTGGTGCAGCGCGCCGGCCTGCGGCTGGCCGCGCACTACCTGCTCGCCATGAAGAACGGCCAGCCGCTGGACCCGGTGGCGCGCTTCCACCTGGGCAACGGCGCGCGCGTCGAACGGCTGAACTGGGCCGCCGATACCTCGGCCAAGGGCCTGGGCCAGTCCTGCGGCATGATGGTCAACTATCTCTACGACCTGGACGACCTGGACGACAACCTGGTGCGGCTGGGCGAGGGCAAGCCGCGCATCAGCCGCGGCATTGCCCGCATCGGGTAGGGCGGCCATGTCTGCCACGCCGACTTCCGGGCGGGTCCTGCTGGCGCGCGAAGGCCCGCTGGCCTGGGTCACCCTGTCGCATCCGGGCCGCCTCAACGCCATCACGGTGGCCATGTGGGGCGAACTGCGCGAGGTGTTCGGCACGCTCGCGGCGGACGATAGCGTGCGCTGCGTGATCGTGCGCGGCGCCGACGGCCAGTTCGCCGCCGGCGCGGACATCCGCGAGTTCCCGGCCGTGCGCGGCACGCCGGCACAGGTGCGGCATTATCACCAGCACATCCTGGCGCCGGCGCTGGCCGCCGTGGCCGAGTGCCCGCACCCGGTGGTGGCGCAGATCGACGGCGTATGCGTCGGCGGCGGGCTGGAGATCGCCTGCCAGTGCGACCTGCGCATCGCGGGCGCCTCGGCGCGCTTCGGCGTGCCGATCAACCGGCTCGGCTTTCCCATGGCGCCCGATGAAATGCGCGGGCTGCTGGCGCTGGCCGGCCGGGCCGCGACGCTGGCGATCCTGCTCGAGGGCCGCGTGTTCGGCGCCGACGAAGCGCTGGCGCTGGGCCTGCTGACGCGCGTGGTGCCCGATGCGGACGTGGCCGGTCAGGCGCGCGCCAGCGCCGACCGCATCATGCGCGGCGCACCGCTGGCCGCGCGCATCAATAAGCGCCAGGCGCGCCGCCTGCTGCAGGACGCGCCGCTCGACGAAGCCGACTATCAGGATTTTTTTGCCTATGCCGGCAGCCGCGACCACAGCGAAGGCGTCGACGCCTTCCTGGCGGGTCGCCCGCCGGTATTTACTGGAGACTAAAAAAGGTGAGCAACGCCAATCTGTACACCGTGCTGGAAAGCGGCTTCCCGGCCGACCGCAGCCAGGTTGCCCTGGAAACGCCCGAGCTGTGCTACACGTGGGACGACATCGACCATGCCAGCGCCTGCCTGGCCAATCTGCTGGCCTCGCTCGGCCTGCCCGAGGGCGCGCGCGTGGCCGTGCAGGTCGAGAAGTCGCCCGAGGCGCTGCTGCTGTACCTGGCCACGTTGCGCGCCGGCTATGTCTATCTGCCGCTGAACACCGCCTACCGCGAGGCCGAGGTCGAGTATTTCCTGGGCGATGCCGAGCCGGCCGTGGTGGTGTGCGCCGGCAAGAACCTGGATTGGATGCGGCGCGCGGCCGACAAGGCCGGCACCGCGCACCTGTATACGCTGAATGAGGACCGCAGCGGCAGCCTGCTGGAAGCGGCCGGCGGCCTGAGCCAGTCGTTCGCCACGGTGCCGCGCCGCGCGGACGACCTGGCCGCCATCCTGTATACCTCGGGTACCACCGGCCGCAGCAAGGGCGCCATGCTGTCGCACGGCAACCTGGCCTCCAACGCCCGCGTGCTGCACCGCTACTGGGGCTGGCGCGCCGACGACGTGCTGCTGCACATGCTGCCGATCTTCCACGTGCATGGCCTGTTCGTGGCCTCGCATGGCGCGCTGCTGGCCGGCGCGCGCATGATCTGGCTGCCCAGGCTGGACGTGGACCAGGCGCTGCGCTACCTGCCGCGCTGCACCGTCATGATGGGCGTGCCGACCTATTACGTGCGGCTGCTGGCCGACCCGCGCTTCACGCGCGCGGCCTGCGCCGGCATGCGGCTGTTCATTTCCGGCTCGGCGCCGCTCCTGATGGAAACCTTCAACGAGTTCCGCGAGCGCACCGGCCACACCATTCTCGAACGCTACGGCATGAGCGAGACCGTCATGCTCACCTCGAACCCGTACGACCCCGCCGACGGCGAGCGCCTGGGCGGCACGGTGGGCAAGGCGCTGCCCGGCGTGCAGGTGCGCGTGGTGGACGACGGCGGCGCCGCCCTCGGCGCTGGCGAGATCGGCAACGTGCAGGTGCGCGGGCCCAATGTGTTCGCCGGCTACTGGCGCATGCCGGAAAAGACCCGCGAGGAATTCACCGCGGATGGCTGGTTCCGCACCGGCGATGTCGGCCGCTGGGGCGGCGAATCCGGCGGGCGCGCGGTGCCGGACGACTACCTGTCCATCGTGGGGCGCAGCAAGGACCTGATCATCTCGGGCGGCTACAACGTCTACCCGAAGGAGATCGAACTGATCATCGACGAGATGCCGGGCGTGTCGGAGTCGGCCGTGATCGGCGTGCCGCACCCGGATTTCGGCGAGGCGGTCGTGGCCGTGGTCGTGCCGCGCCCCGGCGCCGCCGTCGACACGGCGGCCATGCAGGCCGAGCTGAAGGCGCGCATCGCCAATTTCAAGGTGCCAAAGCAAATCCACCTGGTCGACCAACTGCCGCGCAACACCATGGGCAAGGTGCAGAAGAACGTGCTGCGCACCGAATACGCCGGGCGTTAGCGGCGCCCTTTTCCTTTCGACAATCCAGGAGAACCGCACGATTTCATACTTCCACCCATAAGGCGCCGGCCGGGCGGCTGGCGCCAGTCCGCAACTGCAGTTCCTTCACGACAGAAATATCCATAACGACGGAGACAACGCATGAAGAACGCAATTCGCATGGCCACTCTCGCGGTGGCCCTGGCCGCCGCCGGGACGGCCGCGGCGCAGGACATCACCCTGCGCGCCTCGCACCAGTTTCCCGGCGGGCAAGGCGATCCGCGCGACGAAATGGTGCAGATCATCGCGCGCGAGGTGGAGGCCGCCAATGTCGGCCTGAAGATCCAGGTGTTCCCCGGTTCGTCGCTGTACAAGGCCACCGAGCAATGGGGCGCCCTGACGCGCGGCCAGCTCGACATGTCGGCCTTTCCGCTGGACTATGCCTCGGGGCGGGTGCCGCAGTTCTCGGCCACGCTGATGCCCGGGCTGGTGCGCAACTTCGATCATGCGCTGCGCCTGAACAAATCGGAGTTCATGAAAGAGATCCACGCGCTGACCGAAAAGAACAACGTGATCGTCATCGCCGATGCCTGGCTGGCCGGCGGCTTCGCTTCCAAGAAGGGCTGCATCACCTCGCCTGACTCCATCAAGGGGCAGGTGATTCGCGCGGCCGGCCCGGCATTCGAGCAGATGCTGGCGGCCGCCGGCGCTTCGATCGCCTCGATGCCGTCTTCCGAGGTCTACACCGGCATGCAGACCGGCGTCCTGGACGCGGCCAATACCTCGAACGACAGTTTCGTCTCGTACCGGCTGTACGAACAGGCCAAGTGCCTGACGGCCCCCGGCGAAAACGCCCTGTGGTTCATGTACGAGCCGGTGGTCATGTCCAAGCGCGTGTACGACAAGCTCAAGCCCGAACAGCAGCAGGCCATCATGGCGGCGGCCAAGAAGGCGGAGGAATACTTCACGGCCGAGGCGCGCAAGGGCGAGCAGAAGATGATCGATGCGTTCACCAAGGCCGGCGTCCAGGTCGTCACCATGAGCAAGGCCGATTTCGACGCCTGGATGGAGGTCGCCAAGAAGTCTTCCTACAAGAACTTCGCCGACAAGGTCAAGGGCGGCGACGAGTTGCTGCAGAAGGCGCTGGCGGTGCAATAGCGCGCGCGGCAGGGCGGGGCATGCGCCCCGTCCTGGATCAGTCCATGTAGAGGGGAAATCATGCTTCGAGGTTTTGTTGCCGCGACTGAACGGTTGTCGCGCGCCGCGGGGGTGTTGGCCGCGATCCTGCTGGTAGTGGCCATGGTGGTGGTCTGCCAGATGATATTCATGCGCTACGTGTTCCGCGCCCCTACCAGCTGGCAGACGGAAGTGGTGGTGTTCTCGGCCACGGCGGCGATTTTCATCGGCGCGCCCTATGTGCTGTTGACACGCGGCCACGTGGGCGTCGAGGTGATCGAGCTGCTGGTGCGCGACAACGCCTTGCGGCGCCTGCGCCTCGTCGCGGCGGTGCTGGGCTTGGCGTTCTGCCTGATCATGGCCGTGGCCAGCGGCATGTACTGGTATGCGGCGTGGGACGGCGGCTGGACCACCCCCACCATCGATGCCATTTCGTTGTGGATTCCGCTGGGGCCCATGGTGCTGGGATTCATCCTGCTCAGCCTGCAGTACGTGGTCGAGATCATCAAGATCCAATCGCCGGGAGAATACGCATGAGTCCGACCTGGGCCGCCATTACGATTATTAGCGCTCTGTTCATCTTCCTGGGCACCGGCATGCCCATCGCCTTCGCGCTGGGGCTGGCCGCCGTGGGCGGCTTGTTCCTCGACATGGGACCCTCGGTGATCGAAGTGATCGCCGAGACCATGTTCGCCGGCATCGCCAATCTTGCCTATGTGTCGATCCCCATGTTCGTGTTGATGGGCGCCATTGTGGCGGGCACGCCGGCCGGCGGCGATCTCTACAAGGCGCTGGACCGCTGGCTGTACAAGGTGCCCGGCGGGCTGGTGTTGTCCAACATCGGCGCCTGCGCGATCTTCGCCGGCATGACCGGCTCCAGCCCGGCCACATGCGCGGCCATCGGCAAGATGGGCATTCCGGAGATGATGAACCGCGGCTACCCCGCGTCCGTCGCCACCGGTTCCATCGCCGCCGGCGGCACGCTCGGCATCCTGATTCCGCCCTCGGTCACCATGATCGTCTATGGCATCTCGACCCAGACCTCGATCGGCCGGCTGTTCCTGGCCGGGGTGCTGCCTGGCCTGATGCTCACCGGCATGTTCATGGCCTGGGCGCTGCTGGATGCGCGTCGCAAGGGCTTCAGCTTCGACGTGGGCAAGGTCGCCTATTCGCTGCGCGACAAGTTGGCCACGCTGCCGCGCGTGCTGCCCTTGCTGCTGATCGTGGTCGGCCTGCTGTTCGTGCTGTACGGCGGCGTGGCCACGCCTTCCGAGGCCGCCGGCGCGGGCGCCATGCTCACGCTGCTGGTGGTGGCGGTGGTGTACCGCCTGGTGCGCATGAAGACCTACACCGGCATCTTCGGCTCGGCCATGCGCGAGAGCGTGATGATCATGATGATCATGGCGTCCGCCGAGCTGTTCGCTTTTGCGCTGTCGTCGCTGTTCATCACCCAGTCGGTGGCGCAGGCCATCGCCGCGCTGGAGGTCAACCGATGGGTGCTGATGGGCATGATCAACGTGTTCCTGCTGGTCGCGGGCATGTTCCTGCCGCCGGTGGCGGTGATCGTCATGGCCGCGCCCTTGCTGTTCCCCATCGTGGTGCAGGCGGGTTTCGACCCGTACTGGTTTGCGGTGGTGCTGACCATCAACATGGAAATCGGCCTGATCACGCCTCCCATCGGCCTGAATCTGTTCGTGCTGAACTCGATCGCGCCGCAGGTTCCCACCAAGGACGTCTTGTGGGGGGCATTGCCCTACGTGTTGGTGATGCTGGCAGGCATCGTGGTCCTGTGCATCTTTCCGGAGATCGTCACCTGGCTGCCCGAGCGCATCATGGGGCCCGTGGCCTAGCAGAGGGGGATGCACCATTTTAGGGATTTCCCGCGCCGCAAAGCCCCCCGCGACACGTTAGACTTAGCGGTTTCACGGACCGGGCAGGCCGGCGGGAAGCCGCCGGTACCGGCGTGATAATAATCAAACACCAGAAGGTGCAAGGAGTTGACCCTATGCTGATCGGAAAAAAACATTTTCTGACGGTGGGCGCAGTGGCGGCGGCGCTGGCTATCCAGGCCGCTCCTGTTGCGGCGCAGCAAAAATCGGTGGCCGTGACCGCCATCGTGGAACACCCGGCGCTCGACGCCGTGCGCGACGGCGTGCAGGACGCCCTGAAGCAGGCCGGCTACGAGCCCGGCAAGAACCTCAAATGGCAATACCAGAGCGCCCAGGGCAACACCGGCACGGCCGCCCAGATCGCCCGCAAGTTCGTGGGCGACCGCCCCGACGCCATCGTCGCCATCGCCACCCCCTCCGCGCAGTCGGTCGTGGCGGCCACCAAGGACGTGCCGGTGGTGTATTCCGCCGTCACCGATCCGGTCGCGGCGCAACTGGTGCCCAGCATGGCAGCCTCCGGCACCAACGTCACCGGCGTGTCCGACCTGCTGGCGCTCGACAAGCAGATCGAGCTCATCAAGAAAGTCGTGCCCGGCGCCAAGCGCGTCGGCATGGTGTACAACCCCGGCGAAGCCAACTCGGTCGTGGTGGTCAAGCAGTTGCAGGAATTGCTGCCCAAGGCCGGCATGACCCTGGTCGAGGCCGCCGCGCCGCGCACGGTCGACGTGGCCTCGGCCGCGCGCAGCCTGATCGGCAAGGTGGACGTCATCTACACCAACACCGACAACAACGTGGTGTCGGCGTATGAATCGCTGGTCAAGGTCGGCAACGACGCCAAGATCCCGCTGGTGGCCTCCGACACCGACAGCGTCAAGCGCGGCGCCATCGCCGCCCTGGGCATCGACTATCGCGACCTGGGCGTGCAGACCGGCAAGATCGTGGTGCGCATCCTGAAGGGCGAGAAGCCCGGCGCCATCCCGTCCGAGACCAGCTCCAACCTGCAGCTGTTCGTCAACCCGGGCGCCGCTGCCAAGCAGGGCGTGACCCTGTCCGACGCGCTGCTGAAGTCGGCCGCCGAAGTCATCAAGTAACGCGGCGCGGGCCGGCCCCCTCATTGGGGCCGGCGGCGCCGGTTGTCCCACCGAACACACCCAAGGCAGTGCCGGCCGGGTTCACGAGACCCGGTCAGCCAGACTCGATTCATGTCCCTGTTCTCCTTGCTCGGCGCCCTGGAAATCGGCCTGATTTTCAGCCTGGTGGCGCTGGGCGTATTCATATCCTTCCGCCTGCTGCGCTTTCCCGACCTGACCGTCGACGGCAGTTTCCCGCTGGGCGGCGCCGTGGCGGCCACCCTCATCGCCGGCGGCGTCGACCCGTTTTCGGCCACCATCGCGGCCACGGCGGCCGGCGCGGTGGCGGGCCTGATCACCGGCTGGCTCAACGTGCGGCTGCGCATCATGGACCTGCTGGCCAGCATCCTGATGATGATCGCGCTGTACTCGGTCAACCTGCGCATCATGGGCAAGCCGAATGTGCCGCTGATCACCGAGCCCACCGTGTTCACCATCCTGCAGCCCGCATGGCTGAGCGACTACGTCGCGCGCCCGCTCATCCTGGTGGGCGTGGTGGTGGCGGTCAAGCTGCTGCTGGACTGGTTCCTGGCCACCCAGACCGGCCTGGCCATGCGCGCCACCGGCTCCAACGGCCGCATGGCGCGCTCGCAGGGCGTCAATACCGGCGGCATGATCCTGGCCGGCATGGCGCTGTCGAATGCGCTGGTCGGCCTGGCGGGCGCGCTGTTCGCGCAGACGCAGGGCGGCTCCGACATCTCCATGGGCATCGGCACCATCGTCATCGGCCTGGCCGCCGTCATCGTCGGCGAAAGCATCCTGCCGTCGCGCAAGCTGGTGCTGGCCACGCTGGCGGTGATCCTGGGCGCCATCGTCTACCGCTTCTTCATCGCGCTGGCGCTCAACAGCGAATTCATCGGCCTGAAGGCCCAGGACCTGAACCTGGTCACCGCGGTGCTGGTCACCATCGCCCTGGTCATTCCCATGGCCAAGCGCCGCCTGGTCGGCAAGAAAGGAGCCTGAGCATGCTGCGCGCACAAGACCTGAAAATCACCTTCAACGCCGGCACGCCCATCGAGACGCGGGCGTTGCGCGGGCTGTCGCTGGAGATCCCCAGCGGCCAGTTCGTCACCGTCATCGGCTCCAACGGGGCCGGCAAGTCGACCTTCCTCAATGCCGTCTCGGGCGACCTGCCGGTTGACGAGGGGCGTATCGAGATCGACGGCGCCGACGTCACCCGCAAGCCGGTCTGGGAACGCTCCGGCCGGGTGGCGCGCGTCTTCCAGGACCCGATGGCCGGCACCTGCGAAGACCTCACCATCGAGGAAAACATGGCCCTGGCCCAGCTGCGCGGCACGCGGCGCGGCTTCGGCCGCGCCGTCAAGGCGTCCATGCGGGAAGGCTTCCGCGAGCGCCTGGCCACGCTGGGCCTGGGCCTCGAGAACCGCCTGACCGACCGCATCGGCCTGCTGTCCGGCGGCCAGCGGCAGGCGGTCAGCCTGTTGATGGCCGCGCTGCAGCCGTCGCGCATCCTGCTGCTTGACGAACACACCGCGGCGCTGGACCCGCGCACCGCCGATTTCGTCCTGCAGCTGACCGCGCGCATCGTGGCCGAAAGCAAGCTGACCACCATGATGGTCACGCACAGCATGCGCCAGGCGCTCGACGTGGGCGACCGCACCGTGATGCTGCACCAGGGCCAGGTGGTGCTGGACGTGTCCGGCGACGAGCGCAAGGGCATGGACGTGCCGGACCTGCTCGCCATGTTCGAGCGCGTGCGGGGCGAGAAATTGTCCGACGACGCCTTGCTGCTGGGATGACCGGCCGGGCGCCGCCCCGGCGCGCCCGGTTCAGGCCACCACGCCCAGGATCACGCTGGAGGCATTGAACACCGCCAGCGCCGCCGCGCCCGGCGCCAGTTTCAAGGTTTCGGCGCTGTCCTGGGTGACGATGGCAACGAGGGTGCCGCCGCCCGGCAGGTCGAGGATGACCTCGCTGTTGACCGCGCCCGGGCGTACGGCGGCGACGGTCGCGCGCAACTGGTTGCGGGCCGACAGCTTCAGGCCGTCGCCGGGCAGGGCGATCATCACCGACGGCGCCTTGATCAGTGCGATCACCTCGGCGCCGACCGCCAGCGCGAGTTCGGCGGTGCTTTCGTGGGTGATGGTGGCGACGATTTCGTGGCCGCCGGCAATGCGCAGCGCGATTTCATCGTTGACCGCGCCGGGGCGGATGGCGCTGACGGTGCCCAGCAGCTTGTTGCGGGCGCTGGTCTTGAGCATGATGCGTCTCATCAGGTTCAGATCGCCGGCGGCGTCCAGGCCGGCCTGGGCCAGGTGGGCCATGACGCGCCGGTGCTCGGTTTCCAGCGCCTGGAAGGTGGCCACCAGCCTGCGGGCGCGCTCGGTCAGCCGCGCGCCGCCGCCGCCCTTGCCGCCGGTGGCGCGCAGCACCAGCGGCTCGCCCGCCAGGTTGTTCATGGTATCGATGGCGTCCCAGGCGCCCTTGTAGCTCATGCCCACCGCGCGCGCCGCCGCGCTGATCGAGCCGGTGGCGTCGATCTGCAGCAGCAGGTCGATGCGGTTCTTGCCGCCCCAGGTCTGGGCGCCCGCGCGCAGCCAGATCGAGCCGTCGAGTTCCAGGGGAGGATAGGTCATGGCGCCGGAAAGGAAAGCAGGGCATAGTGTAGCGGCCGGGCGCGGGCCTGCAAGATGCAAATGAGATCGTATTGCAAGTTCGCAGCCTTCGCGGCATGATGCCTGCGCGATCAGCCCCCATCCTGCGGAGACCACCATGAAAAGCACCGCGTTATTACCCGCCCTGGCCGTCGCCGGCCTGCTGTCGGCCTGCGCCTCCGGTCCCACCGTGCGCAGCGACTACGACCACGGCGCCGACTTCGGTCGCTACCGCAGTTTTGGCTTCATGTCGCCGCTGGGCACCGACAAGGCCGGCTACAGCACGCTGCTCACCGAACGCCTGAAGTCCGCCACCCGCGCGCAGATGGAAATGCGCGGCTACACCTACGCGGAACAGTCGCCCGACCTGCTGGTCAATTTCAACGCCAAATTGCAGCAGAAGACCGAAGTCACGCCGGCGCCGCCGGGCCCGTACTACGGCTACCGGGCCGGCTTCTACGGCGGCTGGCCCGGCTACGGCTGGGGCAGCGACGTCTACCAGTACACCGAGGGCACCCTCAACATCGACCTGGTCGATGCCCGGCGCAAGCAGCTCGTCTGGGAAGGCGTGAGCGTGGGCGTCATCGACGACCCGGCCCAGGCCTCGTCCGCGCAGAACGTCGACGCCAGCGTGGCGCAGGTGTTCGCCCGCTATCCGTTCCGCGCCGGCAGCGCCGCGCCGCAGCAACCCTTGCCGGCCAAATGACCGGCAAGGCCACCTCCCGGCGCCGCCCGGCGGCGCCGGCCTACGATACCGTGGCGCTGGTGCTGCAGGGCGGCGGGGCGCTGGGTTCGTACCAGGCGGGGGTCTACCAGGGGCTGCACGAGGCCGGCATCCGCCCCAACTGGCTCGCCGGCATCTCCATCGGCGCCATCAACGCCGCCATCATCGCCGGCTCGCCGCCCGACGAACGGGTCGAGCGCCTGCGCGGCTTCTGGGAAAGCATCTGCCGGCCCACCGGGTTTTCGGCGCTGCCCTGGGGCGATGCGCTGGCCGGCATGTTCCAGGGCATCCCGTTCGGCTTCGGCTCGCCGGCCATGAATGGCCAGTTGGCCGCCTTCCATGCGCTCATGTCGGGCCAGCCGGGCTTCTTCAAGCCGCGCTATCCGCCGCCATACTGGCTGCACGGAGGCGGGCCGGCCGCCACCAGCTTCTACGACACGACGCCGCTGGCCGATACCCTGCGCCGCTACGTCGATTTCGATCTCCTCAACAAGGGCGGGGTGCGCGCCAGCTTCGGGGCGGTCAACGTGCGCACCGGCAACTTCGCCTATTTCGACAGCACGCGCACCGAACTGCGGGTCGAGCACATCATGGCCTCGGGGGCCCTGCCGCCGGGCTTTCCGGCCGTGGAGATCGATGGCGACTACTACTGGGACGGCGGCGTGGTTTCGAACACGCCGCTGGCGCACGTGCTGTCGGTCCATCCCATGGCCGACACGCTGGCTTTCCAGGTCGACCTCTGGCCGGCGCGCGGGCCGCTGCCCACCAACCTCGAAGAAGTGGCCGAGCGCCAGAAAGACATCCAGTATTCCAGCCGCACCCGCACGGTGACCAACAACTTCCAGCGGGTGCTCAAGCTGCGCCGCAGCCTGCAGCGCCTGCTCGAGCGCCTGCCCGAACACGAACGCAACAGCGCCGCGCTGGCCGACATCCGCGAGCAGGCCTGCACGCCGGCGGTCAACGTGATCAACCTCATCTACGAGGCCAAGCACTACGAGCGCAACTCGAAAGACTACGAGTTCGGCACCGAAGCCATGCGCGAGCACTGGCAAAGCGGGCTGTCCGACATTCAGCGCACCTTGTCCGACCCGCGCGTGCTCGAACGGCCGCCGGCCGACCAGAGCTTCGTCGCGCACGACGTCCACCGGCCCGCGCACGGCTGAAGCGCGGCGCCCCGGCGGCCGGTCGCGGCGCCGCGTATCGGAACAGTCCTATTTTGTACTCGTCCGTGCGGCGGGCTGATGCCCCGCGGGTAATCTTTCGTATGGACGGGCAACCCGGTGTGCCGTCCTGTAGGCGCACTGTCGCGCCGCAGCAACGCGCTGTCATTCCCCTGATGCCACCATGGTCGTTTCCCCGCCTCCCGCTCCCGCCTCCGATCATTCCCTTGCCCGCGTGGTGTTCGCGCATCGCAGCGGCAGCGATGGCTGGTGGAGCCTGCTGTACCAGGGCTGGGTGCTGGTCACGCCATCCGGCCAGCGTGTCAGCCTCACCAGCACCGAACGCGCCTGCTTCCTCTGCCTGCTGGCCAACCCGCAGCGCGAGCTCACCCGCCAGGCCCTGATGCAGGCGGTGCCGCAGGCCAGCCTGCGCACCATCAATGTCTCGATCAGCCGCCTGCGCAAGAAGGTGCGCGCCGCCGGCGCCCGGCTGCCGCTGCACACCGTCCACGGCATGGGGTACGTGTTCCTTGGCAACCTGGTGGCCGAGTCGAGCTCGTCGTAAGGCAGGAATACAGTGCGCAATACAGTAAGTATGCGCGAAAAGCTGTCGTTTTAAGACAAAAATACGGTACAGTAACGGGCTTCCCGAACGCCTATCCGGCGCGTTCGGCCCCGTGTACGCGGACTCTCGCGGCGCGGTTCTACTCCGTGAGGACTTCATGCGTTTTTCGCCTCATCGTGTCTCGGGATTCGGCGCCGTCGCGCTCGCCGTCCTGGTCCTGGCAGGTTGCAAAGAACAACCGCAGATGAATCCCGGCATGCCGCAGGTCAGCGTCGTTACCGTTGAGCCCAAGCCCGCGTCGATCATTTCCGAACTGCCCGGCCGCGTCGACGCCGTGCGCGACGCGCAGATCCGCGCGCGGGTTACCGGCATCGTCCAGAAGATCGAATTCGAGCAGGGCGGCGACGTCAAGGACGGCCAGCTGCTGTTCAAGATCGATCCGGCGCCTTACAAGGCAGCGCGCGATCAGGCCGCCGCCCAGCTCAAGCAGGCCCAGGCCGACCTGTACAGCGCCAAGGCCCTGGCCGATCGCTACGCGCCGCTGGTCAAGGCCAACGCGGTGAGCAAGCAGGAATACGACAACGCGGTGGCAGGCTACCGGCAGGCCGAGGCTGCCGTGGCGGCGGCCAAGGCCAACCTGGACAACGCCTCGATCAACCTGGGCTATACCGACGTCACGTCGCCCATCGACGGGCGCATCGGCAAGCCGCTGGTCACCGAGGGCGCGCTGGTCGAGGCCGCCTCGGCCACGCAGATGGCGCTGGTGCAGCAGCTCGACCCGGTCTACGTCGATTTCACGCAAAGCACCGGCGACCTGGCCAAGCTGCGCCAGGCTTTCGCCAGCGGCCAGATGGAGCGCGTGGGGCCGGATGCCGCCAAGGTCAGCGTGCTGCTCGAGGACGGCTCGGTCTACCCGCATGACGGCAAGCTGCTGTTCACCGGCATCACGGTCGATCCCACCACGGGCCAGGTCAACCTGCGCGCCGAGGTGCCCAACCCCGACCACATCCTGCTGCCGGGCATGTACGTGCGCGTGCGGGTGGACGAAGGCATCAACAAGCAGGCCCTGCTGGTGCCCCAGCAGGCGCTGCAGCGTACCGCCGACGGCATGCAGAGCCTGATGCTGGTCAAGGACAACAAGATCGAGCAGGTCGCCGTCACGACCGGCGGGGTCATCGACAACCAGTGGCTCATCACCAGCGGCCTCAAGGCCGGCGATGTGGTCGTGGTCGAGGGCTTCCAGAAGATCCGGCCCGGCGCGCCGGCGCAGGCTTCGCCGTGGAACCCCGGCGCGGCGGGCAAGGCCGCGCCGCCGGCCGGCGGCCAACCCCCCGACGCAGGCAAGCCCCCAGGCGAAGGGGCGGCGCCCCAGCAGCCGGCCGCGGGGCAGAAATCCTGAACGGCACGCGGCGCACAGCGCCGCGTGCCTGTTTTCGTGAGCACTTTCAGAGTCAGCCCACATGCCGCAATTCTTTATCGATCGACCGATTTTCGCCTGGGTAGTCTCCCTGTTCATCCTGCTGGCCGGGCTGTTGGCCATCCCCAACATGCCGGTGGCGCAGTACCCGGACGTGGCCCCGCCGGCGATCACCATCACCGCGACCTATCCCGGCGCGTCGGCCAAGGAAGTGGCCGAGTCGGTCACCAGTATCATCGAGGACGAGCTCAACGGCGCCAAGGGCCTGCTGTACTACGAGTCCGTCAGTGACTCGTACGGCCAGGCCCAGATCACCGCCACCTTCGCCCCGGGCACCGACCCGGACCTGGCCCAGGTGGACGTGCAGAACCGCGTCTCCAACGTGTCGGCGCAGTTGCCCGGCGCCGTGACGCAGCAGGGCATCCAGTACGAGCAGACCAGCGCCGGCTTCTTGCTGATCGTCACCCTCTCGTCCACCGACGGCTCGCTCGACCAGACCGCGCTGGCCGACTACATCACGCGCAATATCAAGAACCCGGTCTCGCGCGTGCCGGGGGTGGGGCAGTTCCAGCTGTTCGCGGCGCCGCGCGCCATGCGCATCTGGATCGACCCGGACAAGCTGGTGGGCTACAACCTCAGCGCCAGCGACGTGAACGCCGCCATCAGCCGGCAGAACGTGCTGATCTCGGCCGGCAGCATGGGCGCGCCGCCCAACCCGGACAGCCAGCGCTCCACCGCCACGGTCATCGTCAACGGCCAGCTCTCCACGGTCGAGGCGTTCGGCAACATCGTGCTGCGCGCCAACACCGACGGCTCGTCGGTGCGGCTGCGCGACGTGGCGCGCATCGAGGTGGGCGCGGACAACTACCAGTTCGGCGCGCGCCTGAACGGCAAGCCCACGGCGGCGTTCGCCATCGTGCTGTCGCCCGACGCCAACGCGCTGGCCACCGCCGAGGGCGTGCGGGCCGAGATGGAATCGCTCTCGCAGTATTTCCCCGGCAACATCACGTACGACATCCCGTACGACACGGCGCCGTACGTGAAGGTGTCGATCGAGCAGGTGCTGCACACGCTGGCCGAGGCCATGGTGCTGGTGTTCCTGGTGATGTTCCTGTTCCTGCAGAACGTCCGCTACACCCTCATCCCGGCCCTGGTGGTGCCGGTGGCCATGCTGGGCGCGTTCGCGGTGATGCTGGCGCTGGGCTTCTCCATCAACGTGCTGACCATGTTCGCCATGGTGCTGGCCATCGGCATCCTGGTGGACGACGCCATCGTGGTGGTCGAGAACGTCGAGCGCATCATGGCGACCGAAGGCCTGCCGCCCAAGGAGGCCACCAAGAAGGCCATGCCGCAGATCAGCGGCGCCATCGTCGGCATCACGCTGGTGCTGGTCACGGTGTTCCTGCCGCTGGCCTTCATGAGCGGCTCGGTGGGCGTCATCTATCGCCAGTTCTCGGTGGCCATGGCCGTGTCGATCTTCTTCTCGGCCTTCCTGGCGCTGACCTTCACGCCGGCGCTGTGCGCGACCATTCTCAAGCCCATCCCCAAGGGCCACCACGTCGACAAGAAAGGCTTCTTCGGCTGGTTCAACCGCAAGTTCGACGCCACCACGCACGGCTACCAGAACTGGGTCTCGCGCATCCTGCACAAGGGCGGGCGCATGATGCTGTTCTTCCTGCTGCTGGTGGTGCTGCTGGGCTGGCTGTATTTCCGCCTGCCCTCGTCGTTCCTGCCCGAGGAAGACCAGGGCTACGTGGTCAGCAACATCGAGCTGCCGGCCGGCGCGAGCGCCAACCGGACCATCGACGTGATCGAGCAGGTCGAGCAGTACTTCATGGGGCTGCCGCAAGTCGAGAACATCATCACGGTGCAGGGCTTCAGCTTCAACGGCAACGGCCTGAACGCCGCCATCGCCTTCTCCACGCTGAAGGACTTCTCCGAACGCAAGGGGCCCGGCGACTCGGCCGGCGCGATCGCCTTCGCAGCCTTCCAGAAGCAGCTGATGGGCATCCATGACGCCCAGGTGTTCACGCTGGTGCCGCCCGCGATTTCCTCGCTGGGCAATGCCAGCGGCTTCGACTTCCGGCTGCAGGACCGCGCCAACGCCGGCACCGAGGCGCTCGCGCAGGCCACCGCCCAGCTGATGGGCGAAGCCATGAAGAGCCCGGTGCTGTCGCAGGTGCGCATCACCGGCCTGGGAGCCGGGCCGCAGCTGAACCTGACCATCGATCGCGACAAGGCCGCCGCCCTGAGCGTGGACTTCGACGCGGCCGCCACGCTGATCTCCACGGCGCTCGGCTCGGCCTACATCGACAAGTTCCCGAACATGGGCCGCATGCAGAACATCTGGGTGCAGGCCGAGGCCCGCCATCGCATGCAGGTCGACGACATCCTCAAGATGAACGTCCGCAACAACGAAGGCGGCATGGTGCCCCTGTCGAGCTTCGTGACGGCCAAATGGACGGAAGGCCCGGTGCAGGTCGTGCGCTACAACAGCTACGAGTCCATGCGGATCGGCGGCGACGCCGCGCCCGGCTACAGTACCGGCGAGGCCATGGCCGAGATGGAGCGCCTGGTCGGGCAGTTGCCGGCCGGCTTCGGCTACGAATGGAACGGCCTGTCCTACCAGGAACGCCAGGCGGGCAACCAGGCGCCCATCCTGATGGGGCTGTCGCTGCTGGTCGTGTTCCTGGTGCTGGCCGCGCTGTATGAAAGCTGGGCCATCCCGCTGTCGGTGATGCTGGTGGTGCCGCTGGGCATGCTGGGCGCGGTCGCGCTGGTGTCCGTGCTGGGCATGTCCAACGACGTGTACTTCCAGGTGGGCATGGTGACCGTGATCGGCCTGGCGGCCAAGAACGCCATCCTGATCGTCGAGTTCGCCAAGGACCAGTACGCGCGCGGCATGGGGCTTTACGAGGCCACCGTCGAGGCGGCGCGCCTGCGCTTCCGTCCCATCCTGATGACCTCGCTGGCCTTCATCCTGGGCGTCATCCCGCTGGCCATCGCCACGGGCGCCGGCGCCGCCAGCCAGCGCGCCGTCGGTATCGGGGTGCTGGGCGGCATGTTGGCGGCCACGCCGTTCGCGGTCATCTTCGTGCCGACCTTCTTCGTCGTGGTGCTGAGCCTCTTCAAGACCAAGCCGCGCCTGCTCGGCAACGAGCTGAAGCAGTTCGAGGCCGAACAGGCCGCCAAGCGCGCCCGCGAATCGGCCTCCGACGATGCCGCCGACGGCTCCGGCAAGGCTTCCGATCAATCCGCCCCTGGGCAGGAGGGCAAGGAATGACCGCCCTGATGTACAAACGAACCGCGCTGTCGCTGTGCGTGGCCACGGCCCTGGCCGGTTGCTCGCTGGCGCCGGACTACCACCGTCCCGAGGCGCCGGTGTCGGCCGACTGGCCGGCCCAGCCGAAGGTCCAGTACGGCGCCTACGACACGCCGGCCTCGCTGTCCGAACAGCCTGCCGCGGCGGTGGCGCCGGCGGCTGCGGTGCCGGCGGCCGACATCGGCTGGCGCGAGTTCTTCCGCGATCCGCGCCTGCAGAAGCTGATCGAACTGGCGCTGGTCAACAACCGCGACCTGCGCATCGCCGTGCAGCGCGTCGAAGAGGCGCGCGCCCAGTACGGCGTGCAGCGCGGCGCGCAGTGGCCCAGCATCGGCGCGGGCATCGACGGCACGCGGCAGCGCACGCCGGCTAACATGAGCCCCACAGGCTCGGATACGGTCGGCAACACGTTCCAGGCCGGCATCGGCCTGACCACCTTCGAGATCGACCTGTTTGGCCGGCTGCGCAGCCTGTCCGAGGCGGCCTACCAGCAGTACCTGGCCACCGAGCAATCGCAGCGCAGCGTGCACATCACCCTGGTGGGCGCGGTGGCGCAGGCCTACTTCACGCAGCGCGCCGCCGAGGTCCAGCTCGACCTGACCCGCAAGACGCTGGCTTCGCGCCAGGAGTCCTACGACCTGGTCAAGCGCCGCTTCGACGGCGGCGTGGCGTCGGAACTCGACCTGAACCAGGCCAAGGGCCTGCTCGACTCGGCCTCGGCCGACCTGGCGCAACTGGCGCGGGTGCGCGCCCAGTCCATCAATGCGCTGACCGTGCTGGTGGGCGCGCCGTTGCCGGCGGACTTGCCGCCGCCCGCCGAGTTCGGCCGCGACCAGCTGCTGGCCTCGGTGCCGGCCGGCCTGCCGTCGGACCTGCTCGAGCGCCGTCCGGACATCATGGCCGCCGAGAACCAGCTCAAGTCGGCCAATGCCAATATCGGCGCCGCGCGCGCGGCGTTCTTCCCGACCATCTCGCTGACCGGCATGCTGGGCGTGGCGAGCACCTCGCTGGGCTCGCTGTTCGAAGGCAGCCAGCGCGCCTGGAATTTCACGCCGTCGATCACCACGCCGATCTTCGCCGGCGGCAGCATCCGCGAGGGGCTGAACCTGGCCAGGGCGCGCGACAACATCGCGGTGGCGCAGTACGAGCAGACTATCCAGCAGGCCTTCCGCGAAGTCTCGGACGCGCTGGCGGGCGAGGCCACCTACGGCGCGCAGCTCGATGCGCTGCGTTCGCTGCAGACCTCCACCGCCCGCACGCTGGAGCTGTCCACCCTGCGCTATCAGGGCGGCGTCGACAGCTTCCTGCAAGTGCAGACGGCGCAGGTCGATTTCTTCAGCGCCCAGCTGTCGCTGGTGCAGGCGGGCCTGGAGGCACTGAACAACCGCGTGGAGCTGTACAAGGCCCTGGGCGGCGGCTGGAACGAAGTCACGCAGGTATCATCCGCAAAAGCACCATGATTGAGCTGGGCGTCAATATCGACCACGTGGCGACGCTGCGCCAGCAGCGTCACACGAGTTATCCCGATCCGGTGGCCGCCGCGCTGCGCGCCGAAGACGCCGGGGCGGACCTGATCACGCTGCACCTGCGCGAGGATCGCCGGCACATCCAGGATGCCGACGTGCATGCCATTCGCCCGGTGCTGCGCACCCGCATGAACCTGGAATGCGCCATCACCCCGGAAATGCTCGACATTGCCTGCGCGGTGCGGCCCAGCGATGTCTGCCTGGTGCCCGAGAAGCGCACCGAGCTCACCACCGAAGGGGGGCTGGACGTGGTCGGCGCCTTGCCGGACGTCAGCGCGGCGGTGGCCCGGCTGCGCGACGCCGGCATCCGGGTGTCGCTGTTCATCGACCCGGAGCCGGCCCAGATCCAGGCGGCTGCCCAGGCCGGCGCGCCCGTCATCGAATTGCACACCGGAGCGTATGCCGAGGCTGAAGGCGAGCAAGTCGCGCGCGAGCTCGACCGGCTGCGCGCGGCGCTGGCCGAAGGGCTGCGCCACGGCATGCGCGTCAATGCGGGCCACGGCCTGCATTACGGCAACGTGGCGCCGATCGCCGCGCTGGACGGCATCGCCGAGCTCAACATCGGCCATGCCATCGTCGCCCAGGCCGTGTTCGACGGCTGGGAAAAGGCCGTGCGCGACATGAAGGCGCTGATGGTGCAGGCGCGCGGCCAGGCGCTGCGCGGCCGCTGACACGCCCGTCCGCGCGGTCGCGTATCATTCCGGGTACGGGGCGCCGTTGCCCCGCGACCCCCACGCCGCGCCCGCTCCACTGCCGATGTCCGATACCTCCGTCCCTCCGATCCCGACGCCTGCCGGCGGCATCGCCGGCATCGGCATGGACCTGCTGCGCATCGACCGGGTCGAGCGCGCCCTGGCGCGCCACGGCGACCGCTTCGCCGAGAAGATCCTCGGCCCCGAGGAACTGCAGAAATTCCACGCCCGGCGCGCGCGCGACGCGGCGCGCGGGGTGCGCTTCCTGGCCACCCGCTTCGCCGCCAAGGAAGCCTTCTCCAAGGCCATCGGGCTGGGCATGCGCATGCCCATGACCTGGACCCGGGTGCAGACGCTCAATGCCCCGGGCGGGCGCCCGGTGCTGGTGATCGCGCCCAGCCTGCTCGAATGGTATGCGCCGCGCTTCGGCGCCGCCCATGTTTCCATCACCGACGAATCCGACCTCGCGGCCGCCTATGTGGTGGTCGAGCGCAAGCCCTGAAGCGGGCCGGGCGTCTTTCCGGACATCAAAGGAAAAATCCGTATGGCCAAGAAACACAAAGCGTCGCTGCCGCCGGGCCCGGTCATGGTCGACGTGGCCGGCACCCGGCTCACCAAGGAAGAAAAGCAGCGCCTGCGGCATCCGCTGGTGGGCGGCGTGATCCTGTTCGCGCGCAACTTCGAGAACCGCCGCCAGCTGTGCGAGCTCACGCGCAAGATCCACCGCGCCCGCGGCGAGCCGCTGCTGATCGCGGTCGACCACGAGGGCGGCCGCGTGCAGCGCTTCCGCGACGACGGCTTCACCCCGCTGCCGGCCATGCAGGCGCTGGGCAAGGTCTGGGACCGCGACCCGCTGGCCGCCATGCGCATGGCTACCGAGGCCGGCTATGTGCTGGCCGCCGAACTGCGCGCCTGCGGCGTCGACCTCAGCTTCGCGCCGGTGCTCGACCTGGACTACGGCGTCAGCCAGGTGATCGGCACCCGCGCCTTCCACCGCGATCCGCGCGTGGTGGCGATGCTGGCGCGCGCCCTGGCGCAGGGCCTGGCACAGGCCGGCATGGCCGCCTGCGGCAAGCATTTCCCCGGCCACGGTTTCGTGGGCGCCGATTCGCACCACGAGATCCCGGTCGATCCGCGCTCGCTCGAACGTATCCTGAAGGACGACGCCGCGCCCTATGCCTGGCTGGGCGACGCGGTGCTGCCGGCGGTGATGCCGGCGCATGTCATTTATCCCAAGGTCGACAAGCAGCCCGCCGGGTTCTCGCGGCGCTGGGTCCAGGAGATCCTGCGCGGCCGGCTCGGCTACGATGGCGTGGTGTTCTCCGACGACCTCACCATGGAAGGAGCCGCCGTGGCCGGCGACATCCTGGCGCGCGCCCAGGCCGCGCTGGGGGCGGGTTGCGACATGGTGCTGGTGTGCAACCGGCCCGACCTGGCCGACGACCTGCTGTCCCGCCTGGAGGTCGACCATCCGGCCGAGTCGGTGGCGCGCATCCGGCGCCTGATGCCGCGCTTCGCCGCGCCCGACTGGGACACCCTGCAGGCCGAAAGCCGCTACCAGCATGCCCGACGAATTCAATCTCAAATCGTTCCTGGCTGACCTGCCGCACCTGCCGGGGGTATATCGCCACCTGGATGCCGACGGCGAGGTCATGTATGTAGGCAAGGCGCGCGACCTCAAAAAGCGCGTCTCGTCGTATTTCCAGAAGAACCTCGCCAGCCCGCGCATCGCCCAGATGGTGGCGAAGGTGGCGCGCGTCGAGGTCACGGTGACGCGCTCCGAGGCCGAGGCGCTGCTGCTCGAGAACAACCTCATCAAGAGCCTGCGGCCGCGCTACAACATCCTGTTCCGCGACGACAAGTCATATCCGTACCTGCTGATCACCGGGCATGAATGGCCGCGCATCGCCTACTACCGCGGCAGCACCAACAAGCGCGGCCAGTTCTTCGGCCCGTTTCCCAACGCATGGGCGGTGCGCGAGACGATCCAGATCCTGCAGAAAGTATTCCGCCTGCGCACTTGCGAGGACACGGTGTTCGCCAACCGGTCGCGGCCCTGCCTGTTGCACCAGATCGGCCGCTGTTCGGCCCCCTGCGTGGGCGCCATCGACGCCGCCGACTATGCCAGCGACGTCGGGCGCGCGGCGCGTTTCCTGAACGGCGAGGCGCGCGAGGTCATGGGCGAGATCGAGCAGCGCATGCTGCAGGCTTCCAGCGAGCTGCGCTTCGAAGAGGCCGCCGCATTGCGCGACCAGATGGGGTCGCTGGCGCGCGTGCTACACCAGCAAACCATGGAGGAAGCCAGCGGCGAGGACACCGACATCATCGCGGTGGCGTCGGCGGGCGGCAAGGTGTGCGTGAACCTGGCCATGGTGCGCGGCGGCCGCCACCTGGGCGACAAGCCGTTCTTCCCGGTGCACGTCGACGGCCAGGAGGCGCCGCAGGTGCTCGAGGCCTTCGTCGCCCAGCACTACACCGACAACCTCCTGCCGCCGGTGCTGGTCTGTACCCATGCGTTGCCCGACGCCGGGCTGATGGCCCTGCTGGCCGAGCAGTCCGGCACGCGTCCCGCGCGCGTGCTGACCCGGCCGCAGGGCGCGCGGCGCGCCTGGCTCGAGCAGGCGGCCAAGAACGCCGAGCTGGCGCTGGCCCGGGCGCTGACCGAATCCGGCGCGCGCGCGGCCCGCACGCTGGCGCTGGCCGAGACGCTCGACCTGGACACCGACGAGGCCGCGCTGGATGCGCTGCGCATCGAATGCTTCGACATCAGCCACACGGCCGGCGAAGCCACCCAGGCGTCGTGCGTGGTGTTCCAGCATCACGACATGCAGCCTTCGCTGTACCGGCGCTACAACATCGCCGGCATCACGCCGGGCGACGATTACGCCGCCATGCGCCAGGTGCTGACCCGCCGCTTCGGCAAGGTGGCCGACGGCGAGGCGCCCATGCCCGGGCTGGTGCTGATCGACGGCGGCAAGGGGCAGGTGGAAGTGGCGCGGCAAGTGTTCGCCGAACTGGGCCTGGACATCCAGACCCTGGTGGGCGTGGCCAAGGGGGAAGGGCGCAAGGTCGGCCTGGAAACGCTGGTCTTCGCCGACGGGCGGCCGCCGGTGGCGCTGGGCGGCGAGTCGGCCGCGCTGATGCTGATCGCCCAGGTGCGCGACGAAGCGCACCGCTTCGCCATCACCGGCATGCGGGCGCGCCGCGCCAAGACGCGCAATGTGTCGCGCCTGGAGGAAATCGAAGGGGTCGGGGCGCGCCGGCGCCAGCGGCTGCTGGCGCGCTTCGGCGGGTTCTCGGGAGTGGCTTCGGCCAGCATCGAGGACCTGGCCTCGGTGGACGGCATTTCCCACGAGCTGGCCGAGCGCATCTACGAGGCCCTGCGCGGATGACGGAGATTTTTCCGCCAGTGATGTAGCATACGCTCATTATGCCAATCAACGTGCCTATCATCCTGACGTGGCTGCGTATCGCCATGATCCCCCTGGTGGTCGGGTTGTTCTACATCCCCGACACCTGGATGGCCGAGCCCGCCCGGGATACCCTGGCCGCCTGGGCCTTCATCATCGCGGCCCTGACCGACTGGTTCGACGGCTGGCTGGCGCGCCGCTGGAACCAGACCTCGGCCTTCGGCGCCTTCCTCGATCCGGTGGCCGACAAGCTCATGGTGTGCGCCGCCCTGATCGTGCTGCTCGACCTGGGGCGGGTCGACGCCTTCATCTCGCTGATCATCATCGGCCGCGAGATCACCATTTCGGCCCTGCGCGAATGGATGGCCAAGATCGGCGCCAGCGCCAGCGTGGCCGTGCACCGGCTCGGCAAGTTCAAGACCGCCGCGCAAATGGTCGCCATTCCGTGCCTGCTGTACAACCAGCCGCTGTTCGGCGTGTCCAGCAAGATGGTGGGCGATGTGCTGATCCTGATCGCGGCCGTGCTGACCGTCTGGTCGATGCTGTATTACCTGCAGCGCGCCTGGCCGGCCATCCGCGAGAAGTCCCGGTAACCCGGCTGTCCCGACCTTCCGTCCAACCGAGCGGGCCGGTGGCGCCCGCGCTTTTCACGGCCCGTCGGCCGTCGCAGACATGTATTCCGCAGATTCCGCCGCGCTCGATTCCCCCGAACTGCGCCGCCGCGACTGGCTCACCATTCTGCTGATCGGCATTGCCCACGCCTCGTCGCACTTCTTTCAACTGGTGCTGCCGTCCCTGTATGTGTCGCTGGGCACGGCGTTCGATCTCGACTTTGCCCGGCTGGGCCTGCTGGTGTCGGCGTTCTACGTGGTGTCGGGCATCGGCCAGGCGTCTTCGGGCTTCGTGGTCGACCGCGTCGGCGCGCGCCCGGTGCTGTGGTTCGGCCTGGCCTGCTTCGTCCTGTCCGGCGTGCTGATCGGCTCGGCCAACGGCTACGCGATGCTGATGGCCGCCGCCGTGGTCGGCGGCATCGGCAATTCGGTGTTCCATCCGGCCGACTATTCCATCATGAACCATCGCGTCAGCGCGCCGCGCCTGGGCCATGCCTTCAGCACGCATGGCCTGACCGGCAATCTCGGCTGGGCCCTGACGCCGGTGTTCATCACATCCATCACGCTGCTGGCCGACTGGCGCGTGGCGGCCTTCAGCGCCGCCGGGCTGGTGGCGCTGGTGCTGCTGCTGACCGTGCTGGGCCGCGACCTGCTGGGCGGTCCGGCGCCCGAGGCCGCGGCGCCCGGGGCCGCCCAGGCCAAGGCGCCGGCGGCCCCCGCGTCCCAGGAAAGCGTGCTGGCCACGCTGGCCGCCTTGCTGTCCAAGCCGGCGCTGTGGGGAGCCTTCCTGTTCTTCGCCTGCACGTCGATCGCGCTGTCCTCGGTGCAGAACTACACCATCCCGCTGCTGGGCCAGCTGTACGACCTCTCCAAGGTGGTCGCCAGCTCGGCGTTGTCGGGCTATATGGTGGCTTCGGCGCTGGGCATGGCGGCCGGCGGCTTCCTGGTGTCGGCCAACCCTCGCACGGAACTTACCGTGACAGTGGCGCTGATCCTGGCCGGCCTGACACTGGTCGTGCTGGCGCTCGGCCTGGTGCCCGCCGGCCTGGCGGCCATCGTGGTGGGCGTGGCCGGCTTCTGCTCCGGCGTGGCCGCGCCCTCGCGCGACATGCTGGTGCGGCGCGTCACGCCCAAGGGCGCCACCGGGTCGGTCTATGGGCTGGTGTATTCGGGCATGGACGTCGGTTCGGCCCTGGGGCCGCTGGCCTTCGGCCTGCTGCTCGACGCCGGGCTCAGCCAGGGCCCGTGGGTGGGCGCCGGGCTGGCCTTCGCGGCCGCGGCGCTGCTGGCGCAATGGATCGCGGTGCAGGCGCGCCGCGCCGCCCCGGTCGCGCCGGCCGGCAAGCATTACAGCCCCCAGAAATAATCGCCGGCGCGCCGCGCGCCAGCCGCCGCGGCGGCCCGGCCGCCATCCCGGCGGGCATGCACCTTGCTGCCCACCGACGCTCCCATTGCCTGTCCAGCCGTACTGCGCGATTGCCGCCAGGCGATCGCGCCGGCCGGACTCCCACAGGAGAGAGCGTCATGAAAGCGGTTGTATTCCACGGCATCGGCGATATCCGGCTGGACGACGTGCCGGAGCCGTCCCTGCAGGACGAGACCGATGCCATCGTCCGCCTGACTTCCAGCGCCATCTGCGGCACCGACCTGCACTTCATCCGCGGCACCATGGAGGGCGTCAAGCCGGGCACCATCCTGGGCCACGAAGGGGGCGGGGTGATCGAGCGGCTGGGCGCGGGCGTGCGCAACTTCAATATCGGCGACCGGGTCATCATTCCGTCGACCATCGCCTGCGGCTTCTGCTCGTACTGCCGCGCCGGCTATTACGCCCAGTGCGACACCGTCAATCCGAACGGCAAGGATGCCGGCACGGCTTTCTACGGCGGGCCCCGGCAGACCGGCCCGTTCGACGGCCTGCAGGCGGAGAAAGCCCGAGTGCCGTACGCCAACGTCAACCTGGTGCGCATCCCCGACGAGGTCAGCGACGAGCAGGCCATCATGCTGTCGGATATTTTCCCCACCGGCTACTTCGGCGCCGACCTGGCGGATATCAAGCCTGGCCACACCGTGGCCGTGTTCGGCTGCGGGCCGGTCGGGCAGTTCGCCATCGCCTCGGCCAAGCTGCTGCGGGCCGGCCGCATCTTTGCCGTCGATGCGGTGCCGGACCGGCTGGAGATGGCGCGCGCCCAGGGCGCGGAAACGGTCGATTTCAATGCGGAAGACCCGGTCGAGACCATCAAGCGGCTGACCGGCGGCATCGGTGTGGACTGCGCCATCGACGCGGTGGGGGTGGACGCCGTGCATGCCCATGCCGGCCCGGCCGCGGCGGACCCCGCCATCGCCGGCCACGAGCGCGATGCCGGCGAACTGGCGCCGCATGCCCAGCCCCGCAAGGGCCAGTGGCAGCCCGGCGACGCGCCGGCGCAGGCGCTGGACTGGTCGGTGCGCGCGCTGGCCAAGGCGGGCACGCTGTCCATCATCGGGGTCTATCCGCCCACCGACCGCATCTTCCCGATCGGCATGGCCATGAACAAGAACCTGACGGTCCGCATGGGCAACTGCAACCACCGCAAGTACATTCCCGCGCTGGTGGACCTGGTGCGGGCCGGGGCCATCGACCCGGCGGCGATCCTGACGCGGCGCGAGCCGCTGGTGTCCGCCATCGACGCCTACCGCGCCTTCGACACGCGGCAGCCCGGCTGGATCAAGGTCGAACTCGCGCCAGCCGGCCATTGAGCAGCCGGCCAGGGCGCCGCTTTTCTGCATGACGGCGGGTCGCCGTTGACGCCGCGCAAGGTCGGTTGCGCGGCGCTACGCTGTAATAACCATGCCAAATAAATGGTTATTTGTCAGGAAAGCAATATGAGCAAACCACGCATGCTATGGGCCGTCGCGGCCATCGCGGGATTATGGGCGCACCCGGCGCCGGCGCAGCAACAAGAGCCCATCCAGCCCATCGAGCCTGCCGTCGTCACCGAGCCGGCCAAGGTCGAACTGGGCAAGAAGCTGTTCTTCGACCCCCGCCTGTCCAAGTCCGGCGCCATTTCGTGCAATTCGTGCCACAACCTCAGCATGGGCGGCTCGGACAACCTGAAAGCCTCCATCGGCCACAACTGGCAGCAGGGCGGCATCAACTCGCCCACGGTGCTCAATGCCAGCCTCAATATCGCCCAGTTCTGGGACGGCCGCGCCAAGGACCTGCGCGAGCAGGCCGGCGGGCCCATCGCCAACCCGGCCGAAATGGCCTCGTCGCACGAACTGGCCATCCAGGTGTTGAGCTCCATCCCGGGCTATCGCGCCGAATTCAAGCAGGCCTTCGGCAGCGACGCCATCACCATCGACGCAGTCACCCAGGCGCTGGCCGCGTTCGAGGAAACGCTGGTCACGCCCAACGCGCGCTTCGACCAATGGCTGCGCGGCGACGCAAAAGCCCTGACCGTGCAAGAGCTGGCCGGCTACAACCTGTTCAAGAACAGCGGCTGCGTGGCCTGCCACAACGGCCCGGCGGCCGGCGGCAATTCGTTCCAGAAGATGGGCCTGGTCACTCCCTACCAGACCGCCAATCCGGCCGAAGGCCGGGCGGGCGTCACCGGCCAGGACGCCGACCGCTTCATGTTCAAGGTGCCGACGCTGCGCAACGTGGCGCTGACCTACCCGTATTTCCACGACGGCGAGGCCGCCACCCTGGCCGATGCCGTCGACGTCATGGGCCGGCTGCAACTGGGGCGCACCTTCACGCCCGAGGAAAACAGCCAGATCGTCGCGTTCCTGAAGACGCTCACGGGGGAACAGCCGGTCATCCAGCTGCCGGCGCTGCCGCCCTCGGCGGACGATACCCCGCGGCCCCAGCCGTTCACGCCCTAGCGGGGTTCACTGCCGCGCCGTGCGCATGTCCGCGGGCGGCGCGGCCTCGGCATTGCTGCGCCACGGGTTGATGTCGAGCCCGCCGCGCCGCGTATAGCGGGCATACACGGTCAACCGTTCGGGCCGGCATGCCGCCATGATGTCCATATAGATGCGCTCCACGCAGTGCTCGTGGAATTCCGCATGGTCGCGGAACGACACCAGGTAGCGCAGCAGCGCGGGCCGGTCGAGCGGCCGGCCCCGGTAGCGGATCTGCACGCTGGCCCAGTCCGGCTGGCCGGTTACCGGGCAGTTCGACTTCAGCAGGCGCGAGGCGAGCGTCTCGTCGACGGCAGCGCCATCGGCGCAGCGCAGCAGGGCGGGGTCGGGGGTATAGGTGTCGATCTCCACGTCCAGGTCGTCGATATAGTCCCCGTCGAGTTCCCCCATGGCCAGTGCGCCGAAGCGTTCCGGCAGGATCAGTTCCACCCCCACCGTGCTGCCGGCGGCCGCCGATAGATCGGCCGCCAGCCGGTCGCGCAGCGCCCGGGCGCCGTCCAGGCGCGTCTGGTTGTACGAATTCAAGTACAGCTTGAACGACTTGGATTCGATGATATTGGGGCTGTCGGCCGGCACCGTGAAGCGCGCCATGGCGACCCGCGGCTTGCCCCGGGCGTCGAGCCAGGACAGTTCATAGGCATTCCAGATATCTGCGCCGGCAAACGGCAGGCGGCCTGTCAGTTGCAGGCTGGCGCGGTTGTGCGCCCGCGCGATGGGAAACAGCAGGCTGGGATCATAGTGCGAGGGATACGCGACATTGTGGCCCAGCGGGGCATTGGACAGCGACATGGGAAAGGCGGGACAAAAACACAGCCCTCATTGTAGGGCACCGGGGGCGTTGCTTCCGGATTGTGAAATCAGCGTGCCGCCATATGAAAGCGACTGCTGCAAAGCAGCGCGATCGCATTTCACAGCGGACAATTTGTTTTCATAATAAGAAATCAATCTTCTAATTGATTGATTTTTAAAGAAAAATAATTTGGTCTTATATAAGAGACAAGGCCACATTGCCCTGCAGCACAGGAATAGACTTTTATCCAACGCGGCGCTATTGGCGCGGCACCGGATTCTCTGTCTTTCCCTTACCTGAGGAGCATCTTCATGAGCAATCGCGAAACCGAAATCCGCAACCTGCAGAAGGACTGGGCCGAAAACACCCGCTGGCAGGGCATCAAGCGCGCCTATAGCGCCGAGGATGTCATCCGGCTGCGCGGTTCGGTGGCCGTGGAGCACACCCTGGCCCGTCGCGGCGCGACCCGCCTGTGGGAACTGATGCACAGCGAACCGTTCGTCAATTCGCTCGGCGCGCTGACCGGCAACCAGGCCATGCAGCAGGTCAAGGCCGGCCTGAAGGCCATCTACCTGTCGGGCTGGCAGGTGGCGGGCGACGCCAACCTGGCCGGCGAGATGTACCCCGACCAGTCGCTGTACCCCGCCAACTCCGTGCCGCAGGTGGTCCGCCGCATCAACAACGCGCTGGCGCGCTGCGACCAGATCCAGTGGATGGAAGGCAAGAACCCGGGCGACGAAGGCTACATCGACTACTACGCGCCCATCGTGGCCGACGCCGAGGCCGGCTTCGGCGGCGTGCTCAATGCGTTCGAACTCATGAAGGCCATGATCGAGGCCGGCGCCGCCGGCGTGCACTTCGAAGACCAGCTCGCCTCGGTGAAGAAGTGCGGCCACATGGGGGGCAAGGTGCTGGTGCCGACCCGCGAGGCCGTCTCCAAGCTGGTCTCGGCGCGCCTGGCGGCCGACGTCATGGGCACGCCCACCGTGCTGCTGGCGCGCACCGACGCCGACGCGGCCGACCTGGTCACCAGCGACATCGACGAGAACGACCGTCCCTTCATCACCGGCGAACGCACCGTCGAAGGCTTCTTCCGCACCAAGGCCGGCATCGAGCAGGCCATCTCGCGCGGCCTGGCCTATGCGCCGTACGCCGACCTGATCTGGTGCGAAACCTCCACGCCCAACCTGGACTACGCCCGCAAGTTCGCCGAGGCCATCCATCGCCAGTTCCCCGGCAAGCTGCTGGCCTACAACTGCTCGCCGTCCTTCAACTGGAAAAAGAACCTGGACGACGCCACGGTCGCCAAGTTCCAGCGCGAGCTGGGCGCCATGGGCTACAAGTTCCAGTTCATCACGCTGGCCGGCTTCCATGCCCTGAACTACGGCATGTTCGAACTGGCGCACGGCTATGCGCGCCGCCAGATGAGCGCTTTCGTCGAGCTGCAGCAGAAGGAATTCGCCGCCGCCGAACTGGGCTTCACCGCCGTCAAGCACCAGCGCGAGGTCGGCACTGGCTACTTCGACGCCGTCACCCAGACCATCGAGGGCGGCCAGTCGTCCACCACCGCGCTCACCGGCTCGACCGAGGAGGCCCAGTTCGAGCACGGCCACCAGGAGACGGCCGCGGCGTAAGGCCTTGAATTTTCAGTTGCTGTTGTAGGGTGGATTCGGGGTGTCTTCGGGCACCCCTTTTTTTGGCGGTGAATCGCGGCGCCGATGAGCGCCCGTATTGATCCTGGGCAGCCCGGGGCGTTGCGGACGTCTCGCGCGGCGCGGTCGGCGTGGTAAGAAAGTCTGGTCTTGCAGCTAGTTTGATTTCAATCAAATTGGCTGCCGGGCTCCGTGGCTACGATCGGGCACATGTCTGGACGTTCCATTTTCTCCGTGCCGCCGGATCTGCCCGCCGGCGACCGGCGGGCGCGGCGCCATGCCTTGCTGCGCCTGGGGTGGGCCTGGCTGGCCATGATGCAGGTAATGATGTTCGCCTGGCCGGGCTACGTCCGCCATCCCGGCATCCCGCCCGACGCCCTGGCCACGCTGGACTGGGCCATCGTGCTGATGAACTGGGCCAGCCTGGTCCTGACGGTGCCCGTGGTGCTGTACTCGGCCTGGCCCATCTGGCAGGGCGCCGCGCGCAGCCTGCGGCAGGGCCGCGCCGGCATGGACGTGCCCGTGGCCCTGGGCATCGTCGCCGCTTTCCTGCCCAGCGTGCACGCCACCTGGCTGCGCCACGGCGAAGTCTATTTCGATTCGGTCACCATGTTCGTGGCCTTCCTGCTCACGGCCCGCTACCTGGCGCTGTGCGCGCGGCAGTCCATCGCGCCGCGCGAAGGCGGCGCGCGGGCGCGCCGCCATGCCCGGCTGGAGCGCTGGCGCCGCGCATTGGGCCGCGCGGCGGACCGCGTGGCGGCCCGCTTCGTGGCGGCCCAGCTCGCGCTGGCGCTGGCCGCCGGCGCGGCCTGGGCGGCGCTCGACGCGCCGCATGCCGTGCCGGTCATGGTGGCGCTGCTGGTCATCAGCTGCCCATGCGCGATGGCCATGGCGGTGCCCACCGCGCTGGCCGCCGCCCACGCCGCGGCCGGGCGCGCCGAGCTGGATGCCCGCCAGTTCCGTCAACTGGTCGCGGCGGCGCGCCGCACCGCCCGCCAGAGCCTCTACGGCTCGCTGGCCTGGCATCTGCTGATGACCCCGCTGGCGCTGGCCGGGTGGGTGGCGCCCTGGCTGGCGGCCATCACCATGCTGCTGTCGTCGCTGGCGGTGGCGGGGCACGCGTGGCGCCTGTATCGCCGCTACCGGGCGCCGGCGTCGCCGGCCGCCGCGCGGGCGGGCGCCGACGCCCCGGTCATGCAATGACCATCCTGTACCTGTTGCTGCCGCTGTCGCTGCTGTTCGTGCTGGTCATCGGGCTGGCGCTCGGCTGGGCCGTGTTCAATGGGCAATTCGACGAACCCGACGACGCGGCGGCGTCCATCCTGTCCGATCGCGATGCCAGCGAAACATAAATGCTCCGATTATTTCTAAAGCCCCTACCCGCGGCTCAACTTAGTCTTGACTTTGGTCAAGACGCACAATTCCAGGGGGACGCATCATTTCATCTCCGCAGCAGTCGGGGATAAGGAATGAATGATCGCAGCACAGGCGACGGCCGACCAGAAACGTTCAACTACAAGGTGGTCAGGCAATTCGCCATCATGACGGTGGTGTGGGGCATCGTCGGCATGGCCGTCGGCGTCCTCATCGCGGCCCAGCTCATCTGGCCGCAACTCAACTTCGATATTCCCTGGCTCACGTATGGCCGGTTGCGGCCGCTGCACACCAATGCGGTCATCTTCGCCTTCGGCGGCAGCGGCCTGTTCGCGACCTCGTACTACGTGGTGCAGCGCACCTGTCAGGCGCGCCTGTTCAGCGACAAGCTGGCGGCCTTCACGTTCTGGGGCTGGCAGGCGGTGATCGTCGCGGCCGCCATCACGCTGCCGCTGGGCTACACCAGCAGCAAGGAATACGCCGAACTCGAATGGCCCATCGACATCCTCATCACGCTGGTGTGGGTGGCCTACGCCGTCGTCTTCTTCGGCACCATCGCCAAGCGGCGGGTCAAGCACATCTACGTGGCCAACTGGTTCTTCGGCTCGTACATCCTGACCATCGCCATCCTGCACATCTTCAACAACATCGAGCTACCCGTCTCGCTGTGGAAGTCGTACTCGGCCTACAGCGGCGTGCAGGACGCCATGGTGCAGTGGTGGTACGGCCACAACGCGGTCGGCTTCTTCCTCACCACCAGCTTCCTGGGCATGATGTACTACTTCGTGCCCAAGCAGGCCGGCCGGCCCATCTATTCGTACCGGCTGTCCATCGTGCACTTCTGGGCGCTGGCCTTCACCTACATGTGGGCCGGCCCCCACCACCTGCTGTATACCTCGCTGCCCGACTGGACCCAGTCGCTCGGCATGACGTTCTCGCTGATCCTGCTGGCGCCGTCGTGGGGCGGCATGATCAACGGCATCATGACCCTGCAGGGCGCCTGGCACCGCCTGCGCACCGACCCCATCCTGAAGTTCCTGGTCACCGCGCTGTCGTTCTACGGCATGTCCACCTTCGAAGGCTCGATGATGTCGATCCGCACGGTCAATGCGCTGTCGCACTACACCGACTGGACGGTCGGCCACGTTCACTCGGGCGCGCTCGGCTGGGTCGCCATGATCACCTTCGGGTCGCTCTACTACCTGATCCCGCGCCTGTACGGCCGCACGGCCATGCACAGCATCAAGGCCGTCGAGCTGCACTTCTGGGTGGCCACCGTGGGCGTGGTGCTGTACATCGCCTCCATGTGGATCGCCGGCGTGCAGCAAGGCCTGATGTGGCGCAACACCGCCGCCGACGGCACGCTGGTGTACAGCTTCGTGGAGGAACTCAAGACGCGCCTGCCGTACTACCTGATCCGGTTCGTGGGCGGCGCCATGTATCTGTCCGGCGTGTTCATCATGGCCTGGAACGTCTGGATGACGGTGCGCGGCCAGCGCGCCGCCAACCCGGCCATTCCGCCCGCCGAGCCGCGCGAGCGCATCGCCGCCGCCGCTGCCGCCACCGCCTGACGAGGTTCCCATGGCAAACAAGCAACACGGTTTTTTCTCGCACCAGACGCTCGAGAAGAACATCGGCCTGATGATCGTCGCCAGCATCCTGGTGGTGTCGTTCGCCGGGCTGGTGCAGATCGTCCCGCTGTTCTTCCAGCATTCCACCACCCAGGCCGTGGCCGGCGTCGAGCCCTACGACGCCCTGCGCCTGATGGGGCGCGACGTATATATCCGCGAAGGCTGCGTGGGCTGCCATTCGCAGCAGGTGCGCATGCTGCAGGCCGAGGTGCAGCGCTACGGCGCCTATTCCGAAGCGGCCGAGTCGGTGTTCGACCATCCGTTCCTGTGGGGCTCCAAGCGCACCGGCCCGGACCTGGCGCGCGTGGGCGAACGCTATTCCGACGAATGGCACCGCATCCATCTGCGCGACCCGCGCCTGGTGGTGCCCGAGTCCAACATGCCCTCGTATCCGTGGCTGCAGCACGCGCTGCTGACCGGCCAGAATGTCCAGGACCGCATGCGGGCGTTGCGCAAGCTGGGCGTGCCCTACAGCGACGCCGAGATCGAGGCGGCACCGCAGGCCATCGCCGGCAAGACCGAGGAAGACGCGCTGGTGGCCTACCTGCAGGGCCTGGGCGTGGGGCTGCGCAAGGCGCGCCAGGCCGAGGCCGAACAGGCCCGGCAGCAGGCGGCCCAGCCGGCCGCGGGGCAGGGGGACTGACATCATGGTGTACATCGTGGGAATCATGACCGTCGTATCCATGGCGACCTTTGCCGGGATCGTCTGGTGGGCGTACTCGTGCGGCCGGCAGCGCGCCAACCGCGAGTCGGCCTTGCTGCCGTTCGCCTTGCCCGATGAAGACCGACCCGAACTAGGAGCAAAGCGGCCATGAGCGATTTCATCAACGGCTTCTGGAGCTATTTCATTGCCTGCATCGCGCTGGGCGGCATCGCCTGGTGTCTGTGGCTGCTGTACACGCAGCGGCGCTGGCTGGGCAAGCGTCCGACCGCGGGGCCGGTCGACGATACCGGCCATGTCTGGGACGGCGACCTCACCGAGCTGAACAACCCCGTGCCGCGCTGGTGGACCTGGATGTACCTGCTGTTGTGCCTGTTCGCGCTCGGCTACCTGCTGCTGATGCCGGGCCTGGGCGCGTTCCGGGGCATGCTGGGCTATACCACCGCCGACGAGGTGCGGCGCCACCAGGCGCAGCTGGCCGAGCAGGTCAAGCCGGTGTACGCGCGCTTCGAAACCATGACGGTACCGCAGATCGCCGCCGACCCGGCCGCGCGCCAGATCGGCGAGCGGCTGTTCCTGAACACCTGCGCGCAATGCCATGGCTCCGACGCGCGCGGCGGGCGCAGCTTCCCCAACCTGACGGACGCCGACTGGCTGTACGGCGGCACGCCCGACGTCATCCAGCAGACCATCACCCACGGCCGGCACGGCATCATGCCGCCCTGGAAGGCCAGCATCGACGCCGCCACCGCCAGCGACATCGCCCATTATGTGCGCTCACTGTCGGGGCTGGCCGCCGACCCGATCAAGGTATTCCGCGGCCAACGCGAGTTCGGCAATGTCTGCGTGGCCTGCCACGGCGTGGACGGCAAGGGCAACCAGGCCCTGGGCGCGCCCAACCTGACCGACGACACCTGGCTGTACGGCAGCTCGGAAGCCACCATCGTGCAGACCATCCTGGAAGGGCGCGACAACCGCATGCCGGCGCACGACGCGGTGCTGACGCCCGAACAGATCAAGATCCTGACGGCCTGGGTATGGGGGCTGTCGAACACGTCCGACGGGTCCGGCGGCGCGGGCGCACCGGAAGCGGGCCCGGCGGCATCGCAGTAGCGGCGGAGGCGGGGTGCAGTCCGATACGCTTGAACACACGATCGACGAGGTGCGCGGCAAGATCCACCCGCGCTCGGTCAGCGGCGTGTTCGCGCGCTGGCGGGTGGTGTTCGTCTTCCTGACGCAGCTGGTGTTCTACGGCATGCCGTGGCTGCAATGGAACGGCCGCCAGGCCGTGCTGTTCGACCTGGGCGCGCGCAAGTTCTACCTGTTCGGCCTGGTGCTGTGGCCGCAGGACGTGGTCTACCTGGCGGTGCTGCTGGTCATTTCGGCGCTGTCGCTGTTCCTGTTCACGGCGGTGGCCGGCCGGCTGTTCTGCGGTTATGCCTGCCCGCAGACGGTCTACACCGAGATCTTCATGTGGATCGAGCGCAGGGTCGAGGGCGACCGCCTGGCCCGCATCCGCCTGGACGCCGCGCCCTGGAGCCTGCGCAAGTTGCGCCTGAAGCTGGCCAAGCACGCGCTCTGGATCGTCGTGGCCTGGTGGACGGGCTACACCTTCATCGGCTATTTCGCGCCGATCCGCGACCTGGGCGCGGCGCTGTTGGCGCTGCAGCTGGGGCCGTGGCAATGGTTCTGGATGCTGTTCTACGGGTTCGCCACCTGGGGCAACGCCGGCTTCATGCGCGAGGCGGTGTGCAAGTACATGTGTCCCTACGCGCGTTTCCAGAGCGTGATGGTCGACCCGGACACCTTCGTGGTCACTTACGACCAGGGCCGCGGCGAGCCGCGCGGCGGCCGCTCGCGCAAGGCCGACCACCGGGCCGCCGGCCTGGGCGACTGCGTGGATTGCAGCCTGTGCGTGCAGGTCTGCCCGACCGGCATCGACATCCGCGACGGGCTGCAGTACCTGTGCATCGGCTGTGGCGCCTGCGTGGACGCCTGCGACCAGGTCATGGGCAAGATGCAGTATCCGGCCGGCCTGATCCGCTACACCTCGCAGCGCGCCGTGCAGGAAGGCTGGTCGGCGCGCCAGGCGCGGGCCCGCCTGCTGCGGCCGCGCGTGCTGATCTACGCCGCGATCATCCTGGCACTGTCGGCCGCTTTCGTGGCGTCGCTGGCGCTGCGCAGCCCGCTGCGGGTCGATGTGATCCGCGACCGCGGCGTGCTGGCGCGCGAAGTGCCGGGCGGCATGGTCGAGAACGTGTACCGCCTGCAGCTCATCAATACCTCCGACGCGCCCATGCGGCTGCACTTGGCGGCCGGCGGGCTGCCCGGACTGGCCGTGCACGCCGAGCGGCAGGCCGGCCCGGACATCCTGCTGGAACCCTACGCCAACCGGCTGGTGCCGGTGGTGATCCGCGCGCCGGCCGGCGCCGCGGCGCCGGGCCCGCACCCCATCCAGGTGCAGGCGCGGGCGCAGACGCCCGACGGCCGCCTGGTCGAACGCAGCGAGCCTTCCAGTTTCTACATGCCCGATTGAGTCCGGAGCCCCACATGAATACGCCCGAACAATCCAACGCCTGGTATCGCGAGCCGTGGCCCTGGTTCCTGATGACCGGGCCGCTGCTGGCCATGCTGGGGTGCATCATCACCATTTACCTGGCTGTGACGCGCTTCGACGACCAGCCCATCACCGCGGGGGCGGTCAAGCGCGGCCTGGTGGTCGAGCGCGTCGAAGGCGGCGCGCCGCCCGCCGGCGCGCCGGCGGCCGAGCCCGCCGCCGGCCCGGCGTCCACCCGTCCCTGAGCGGAGCAGGCCATGCGCTGGCGCCTGCTGATGTGGATACTCTGGCCGTCCTTCCTGGCGGCCGTGGCGGGCAGCGCGCTGATTTTCGCGCTGATCGATCCCGTGGACGTGGCCGTACTCGGCCAATGGCAGCCCGGCCGGATGGCGTTCTACACCGTGTCGTTCTTCGTGCTGTGGCTGATGGCCGGGATGTCGAGCGCCCTGACGGCCTGGCTGGCGCCGGGCGTGTGGCGCGGCGCGCCGGACCCGGACACCTTCTAGCCGCCCGGCCGCGCCGGGGCGGGGCGGGAACGCCCGGAAAAACAACCAGTTACGTGCCGGAATAGAGTTGTGGCGCTGGTGGAACGATGCGTCGATGTCGAGCAAGTAGAATCATTGCGTTCATCGACATATCGAGGTCCGTGTGCAGCCCGTCATTTCTGTGCAAGGCCTGTCCAAGACGTACGCGTCCGGGCATCAGGCCTTGAAGAACGTCAATCTGGACATCCATCGCGGCGAGATCTTCGCCCTGCTGGGCCCCAACGGCGCCGGCAAGACCACCCTGATCAGCATCATCTGCGGCATCGTCACGCCCGGCGAGGGCAAGGTGCTGGCCGACGGCCATGACATCGTGGCCGACTACCGGGCGGCGCGCTCGCGCATCGGCCTGGTGCCGCAGGAAATCTCCACCGACGCGTTCGAGAGCGTGTGGAGCACCGTGACCTTCAGCCGCGGGTTGTTCGGCAAGCCGGCCAACCCCGCGTATATCGAGAAGGTGCTGCGCGACCTGTCGCTGTGGGACAAGAAGGATTCCCGCATCATGGCGCTGTCCGGCGGCATGAAGCGCCGCGTCATGATCGCCAAGGCGCTGTCGCACGAACCGCAGATCCTGTTCCTGGACGAGCCGACCGCCGGCGTCGACGTCGAACTGCGCCGCGGCATGTGGGACATGGTGCGGCGCCTGCGCGACAACGGCGTCACCATCATCCTGACGACCCACTACATCGAAGAGGCCCAGGAAATGGCCGACCGCATCGGGGTGATCCGTCAGGGCGAGATCATCCTGGTCGAAGAGAAGCACGCGCTGATGAAAAAGCTGGGCAAGCGGCAGGTGGCGCTGACCCTGAAAGAGCCGCTGGCCGAGGTGCCGGCCGTGCTGGCCGCCTACGGGCTGGAGCTGTCGGATGCGGGCCACCAGTTGGTGTACACCTACGACAACCAGCAGGGCGGCGCGGAGATCGCCCGCCTGCTGCGGCAACTGGACGAGGCGGGCATCGAGTTCACGGACCTCAGTTCCTCCGAGAGCTCGCTCGAGGAGATCTTCGTCAGCCTGGTGAGTACTCAATCATGAATTTCTATGCCATCCGCGCCATCTACCTGTTCGAAATGGCCCGCGCCTGGCGCACGCTGATGCAGAGCGTGGCCTCGCCGGTGGTGTCCACGGCGCTGTACTTCGTGGTGTTCGGCTCGGCCATCGGTTCGCACATGGTGCAGATCGAGGGCGTCAGCTACGGCGCCTTCATCGTGCCGGGCATGATCATGCTGTCGCTGCTGACACAGAGCGTGGCCAACGCCTCGTTCGGCATCTACATGCCGCGCTTCACCGGCACTATCTACGAGATCCATTCCGCGCCCATTTCGTACGTGGAGATCGTCACCGGCTACGTGGGCGCGGCCGCCAGCAAATCCATCATCCTGGGCCTGATCACGCTGGCCACCGCGCGCCTGTTCGTCGACTTCGGCATCGCGCATCCGTTCTGGATGGTGGCCTTCCTGGTGCTGACCTCGCTGACCTTCAGCCTGTTCGGTTTCATCATCGGGGTGTGGGCCGACGGCTTCGAGAAGCTGCAGATCATTCCGCTGATGATCATCACGCCGCTGACGTTCCTGGGCGGCACTTTCTATTCCATCAACATGCTGCCGCCGTTCTGGCAGACCGTGACGCTGTTCAACCCGGTGGTGTACCTGGTCAGCGGCTTCCGCTGGAGCTTCTACGGCGTGTCGGACGTCAGCGTGGGCATCAGCCTGGGCATGACGCTGGCCTTCCTGGCAGCCTGCCTGGTGGGCGTGCGCTGGATATTCAAGACGGGCTACCGCCTCAAGACCTAGCTTCGAGGGAGCATACACATGGCGTGGGACAAGGTACAGGCGCTGGTATTCGACGTGTTTGGCACGGTGGTCGACTGGCGCAGCGGCGTGGCGCGCGAGGCGGCGCCGTTCCTGGCGCGGCACGGCCGGCGCGACATCGATCCGGCGGCCTTCGCCGACGCGTGGCGCAGCCATTACTCGCCGTCCATGGAGGCGGTGCGCAGCGGGCTGCGGCCGTTCGTGCGGCTGGACGTGCTGCACCGCGAGAACCTGGAGGCCGCGCTGCGCGATGTGGATATGGACCCGGCCGCGCTGCCGCCCGCCGAGCTGGATGCGCTGAACCTGGCCTGGCACCGGCTCGACCCGTGGCCCGACGCGCTGGAAGGGCTGGCGCGGCTGAAGGCGCGCTACATCATCGCGCCGCTGTCCAACGGCAACATCCGCCTGATGCTGGACATGGCCAAGCGCGCCGGCCTGCCGTGGGACGCCATCCTGGGCGCCGAGGTGGCGCAGGCCTACAAGCCGATGCCGGAAGCCTACCTGCGCACCGCCGAGGTGCTGGGCCTGGCGCCGGCCGAGGTCGGCATGGTGGCCGCGCACAATGGCGACCTGGCGGCGGCGCGCCAGTGCGGCCTGAAAACCGCCTTCGTGCGCCGGCCCACCGAACACGGGCCCGGCCAGACCTCCGACCTGCAGCCCGCGCAGGATTGGGATGCGGTGGCCGACGATTTCATCGGGCTGGCCGACCAATTGCTGGCGCACGGCCGCTGACCGGCCCGAGAGCCTGCCCATGCCGCGCGCGCCCCGCCTGCCGGCCGACTGGATCCGGCGCGATCCGCAGTCCGGCGCCATGGAGCGCATCGAGGCGTACTTCCATGGGCACGGCTACGATCCGCATCGCCATGCCACTTATGCCATCGGTCGCACACTGGCCGGCGTGCAGAGTTTCCACTACCGCGGCGAGCTGCGCCACAGCCTGCCGGGTCGCACCATCGTGCTGCATCCCGACGAAGTGCACGACGGACATGCCGGCACCGAGGCCGGATTCCACTATCGCATGGTCTACCTGGAACCTGCCTTGTTGCAGCAGGCGCTGGGCGGCGCGGCGCTGCCGTTCATCGAGGGCGGCATATCGGCCGATCCGCGCCTGTACGCGGCGACCGAGGCCCTGGTGCGCCGCATGGACCGGCGCCTCGATCCGCTGGCGCAGGACGATGCGCTCTATGAGCTGGCGGCCGCGCTGCAGGCTGCCAGCGGCGCGCGGCGCCGCCGCCATGCAACGGATTTCCGGGCCGCCGAACGGGCGCGCCAGTGCATCGATGATACGCTGGGCCAGGCGATCACGCTGGACGGCCTGGCGGCTGCGAGCGGCCGGGACCGCTGGAGCCTGGCGCGCGATTTCCGTGCCTTGTACGGTGTGAGCCCGTCGCGGTATGTTCAGGCGCGGCGGCTGGAGTGGGCGCGCCGCCTGATGCTGGCGGGCTGCAGCCTGGCCGATGCTGCGGCGCAGGCGAACTTCGCCGACCAGAGCCACCTGACCCGCAGCTTCCGGAGCACCTACGGCATGCCGCCGGCGGCCTGGTTGCGCATGTTGGCCGGCCGGCTGCGCTGAGCGCGGCGCGGCGACGCACAATCGTTCAAGACGGGCCGCGCGGCCGCCGGCTACGCTCGCGGGGGTATGCCTGCCATTCATGGAGCCACCGATCATGTCCCTGCCTGATCTCGCCGATTCGGCCGCCGCGGCGCCGGCGCGCCGTGCCATCAATTTCGCCGAGAAGCTCGCGCGCATCGACGATTACTGGTCGCCGCGCGTCGTCGCCGAACTGAACGACTATCAATTCAAGCTGGTGAAGATCCAGGGCGATTTCATCTGGCACGATCATGCCGATACGGACGAGGCCTTCATCGTGCTGGCAGGCCGCCTGCGCATCGACCTGCGCGACGGCCCGGTCGAGATCGGCCCCGGCGAGATGTACGTGGTGCCGCGCGGCGTGTCGCACAAGCCCTATGCCGAGCAAGAGGTTCAGATGATGCTGATCGAACCGCGCGGGGTGCTCAATACCGGCGGCGAGGCCAGCGAGCGCACCGCGCAGAACGATGTGTGGATCTGAACGGGCCGCGCCCCGTGCAGGGCGCGGCTGTTGCCTCAGGGGGCGGGGTTGGGATAGCGCGCGTGAATGCGGGCGATCTCGTCGAGCGCCTCTTGCGGCAGGGTGACGTCCACGCTGTCGATGTTCTCCCGCAGCTGTTCCAGCGTGGTGGCGCCGATCAGGTTGCTGGCCACGAACGGCCGCTGGTTGACCCAGGCCAGCGCCAGGTGCGTCGGCGACAGGCCGTGGGCGCGCGCCAGCTGCACATATTCGCGCGTGGCGGCCTCCGACTGCGCGTTGCTGTAGCGGGTGAAACGGGTGTACAGCGTCAGGCGCGCGCCTTCGGGGCGGGCGCCATCCAGGTATTTGCCGGACAGCACGCCCATGGCCAGCGGCGAATAGGCCAGCAGGCTTACCTGTTCCAGATGGCTGAATTCCGCCAGGCCTTGTTCGTAGGTGCGGTTGAGCAGGCTGTACGGATTCTGGATCGAGGCGATGCGGGGCAGCCCCTGGGTTTCGGCGTGCTTGAGGAATTGCGCCACGCCCCAGGGCGTTTCGTTGGACACGCCGATGTGCCGCACCTTGCCGGCGCGCACGAAGTCCCGCAGCACCTCGAGCGTTTCCTGGATGGGCACGGTGTAGTCGTCGTCGATCCACGGGTAGGCGCGCCCGAAGGTGGCGGTGCTGCGGTCGGGCCAGTGCAGCTGGTACAGGTCCAGGTAGTCGGTCTGCAGGCGCTTGAGGCTGGCGTCCAGCGCGGCGGTGAGGTTGTTGCGGTCGAGGAAGGTCTTGCCGTCGCGGATGTGGCCGGGCCGCTTCGGGTCGCGCACCGGCCCGGCCGCCTTGCTGGCCAGCACGATGTCATGGCGGCGGCGCGTCTTGGCCAGCCAGGTGCCGATGTAGGTTTCGGTGCGGCCCTGTGTCTCGGGCTTCGGCGGCACCGGATACATCTCGGCGGTGTCGACCAGGTTGATGCCGCGCGACAGGGCGTAGTCGAGCTGTTCGTGGGCCTCGGCTTCGCTGTTCTGCTCGCCCCAGGTCATGGTGCCCAGGCCGATCAGGCTGACATCGAGATCGGTACGGCCGAGTTTTCGGTATTTCAAGGCTGAACTCCGGATAGGGTGGGAAACGCCGTCCGATGTTACTACCCTCGGGTTGGAGGATGATTTAATGGCTGGGCCATACCGTGGAGGCTAGCCTTGAGGATATTCGACCGCTATTTGCGGCAGTGGGGCCTGGAGCCGGACGGCGCGCCGATCCGCACCGCCACCAGCCGCCTGCTGCCGGTGCGCCAGAGTGCCGCCGCGGCCATGCTGAAGATCGCCCGCGTCGAGGAAGAGCGCCGGGGCGCGCGGGTGCTGGCGTGGTGGGCGGGCGAGGGTGCCGCGCGCGTGCTGGCCCAAGATGGCGACGCGCTGTTGATGGAGCGGGCGCAAGGCCCCGGTTCGCTGGCCGCCATGGCGCGCCGCGGCGCCGACGACCCGGAGGCGACCCGCATCCTGTGCGGCGCCGTGGCGCGCCTGCACGCGCGGCGCGGCCGGCCGCCGCCCGGCCTGGTGCCGCTCGACGACTGGTTCCGCGACCTGTGGCCGGCCGCCGAGCGGCATGGCGGGGTGTTGCGCGACAGCGCGCGCCACGCCCGCGCCTTGCTGGCCGAGCCGCGCCAGCCAGGCGTATTGCACGGCGATATCCACCACGGCAATGTGCTGGATTTCGGCGCGCGCGGCTGGCTGGCGATCGACCCGAAAGGCCTGCACGGCGAACGCGGCTTCGACTATGCCAACCTGTTCTGCAACCCCAGCCGCCGCACGGCGCTGGCGCGCGGGCGTTTCGAGCGGCGCCTGGACATCGTCGCGGCCGCGTCCGGCATCGAGCCTCGCCGCCTGTTGCAGTGGGTGCTGGCCTGGGCCGGGCTGTCGGCCGTGTGGATGCTGCAGGACGACGCCGACCCCGCCGGCACGCTGCAGGTCGCCGTGCGCGCCGCGGCGGCGCTGGCGGTTTGAACGCATTCAGGAGACCGACATGAAACCCCGCATCACCCTGATCACCCTGGGCGTGGACGACCTGGAACGGGCCGTGCGCTTTTACCGCGACGGCCTGGGCTGGCCCACGCAAGGCATCGTCGGCACCGAGTTCGAGCACGGCGCCGTGGCGTTTTTCGACCTGCAGCCCGGCTTGAAGCTGGCCTTGTGGCCGCGCGCCAGCCTGGCGCACGACAGCGGCCTGCCGGTGGGGCCGGCCAGCGCCACGCACTGCGCGCTGGCCCACAATGTGTCGGACCGCGCCGAGGTCGACAGCGTCATGCGGCAGGCGCGCGCGGCCGGCGCGACGGAGGTCAAGCCGGCCGCCGACACCTTCTGGGGCGGCTATGCCGGCTACTTCCAGGACCCGGAAGGGCACTTGTGGGAAGTGGCCTGGAACCCGCAACTGCTGCCGCGCGACTGACGCCGCGCGGCGCCGCTACTGGGCCGCGCCGGTGGCGGCGGCCACGTAGTCGGCCAGGACCTGCACGTCGGCATCGCTGAGCGCCTCGAACGCCGGCATGACGCCGATGCCGTTGCGCACCGCCAGGGCGACGCGCTTGGCATCGGGCTTGAGTTCGTCCAGGTCCGGTCCGATGGTGCCGGCCGCGCCGGCGTCGGCCAGCGTATGGCAGACGGCACAGGCCGGCGTGGCGCCCTTGGTGAACAGCGCGCGGCCCGCCTCGGCGTCGGCCGCGTGGGCCGCGCCGGCGGCGGCTGCCGCGCACAGGCCGGCCGCCAGGGCCGGCAGGATGCGCCGCCAGCCGGCGGCGCGGCGGCGGGTGGAGTGCTGCTGGGAATTGTGCATCGATGCCGCCGTTCCTATGAAACCGTGATCTGCAGCGCGTGGTCGCGCCAGCTGCTGTTGAGGTAGCCGCGCGCGTTTTCTTCGCGGTTCTCGACCTGCACGTTGCCTTCGCTGTCCTCGACCCGGCTGGCCAGCGTATGCTGGCCGGCGGGCAGCTCGACGGCCAGCGCGAACTGGCGCCAGGCGTACTTGCCCAGGTCGGGGCCGACCAGCGCGGCCTGCTTCCAGGTCTTGCCGCCGTCGACCGACACATCCACGCGCTTGACGGCGTGCATGCCGCCGAACGCCACGCCGCGCACCAGCGCGCGGCCGGCCTTGACCGGCTCGCCGTCCGCGCCGGGCGCGGTGATCCACGACTTGGGCGTCATGGCCCAGGCCGACGGGTGTTCGGGGCCGGGCTTGGCGTCCAGCGGCGCGATCCGGTAGCTGGTCTGCTGGATCTTGACCGGGCTCTGGTCGGCGGTAAACGCCAGGCGCTTGATGTACTTGACGTTGTTCACGCCGGTATAGCCCGGCACGATCAGGCGCAGCGGCCCGCCGTGCGCGAGGCTGAGCGGCTCGTTGTTCATCTCCCACGCCAGCATCGCGTCCTGCATGGCCTCGCGCGGCACCGAGCGCTCCACCATCAGGGTCTTGGGATCCAGCCCTTCGGGCAGCTTCTCGCCGCCGGTGCCGGTCATGTACTTCAGGTCGCCGTCCACGCCGCCCAGTTGCTCGACCAGCGCGCGCACCGGGATGCCGGTCCACAGCACGCAGCCGGCCGCGCCCACCTGCCATTGCGTGCCGCTGGGCTTGTGCGGGAAGAAGCCGCGCCCGTTGCCCGAGCATTGCAGCACGGTGGCCATCGTCTCCACGCCCAGTGTCTTGAGGTCGGCCAGGGTGAAGCTGCGCGGGTTCTTCACGCCCTGGATCTCGACCGTCCAGGCGTCGCGGTCGTCGAGAATGGAGGCGTCCGGCGGCGGCAGGTTGTTGCGCACGTACAGTTCCCGCGACGGCGTGATCACCCCGTCGCCGAACGCGCCGCGCCGGGTCTCGATGGTGTTGGCGCTGTGTACGATGACGCTGTCGGCGTCCTTCCAGGCGGCATAGGCCGGCAGCGGCTTGGCCGCCGGCGCGGCTTCCTTGGCGGCCGCTTCGCTGGCGCGCGCCAGGCCCGGGGCGGCGCCCAGCCCGGCGGCGGCCAGGGCGCCGGCGCCGCCGGCCAGCAAGCGCCGCCGCGCGGGGTCGAGGGGAGTGGTGTTCATGGCATGCCTCCGTGATCGCCGCGCACAGTGCGGGCTGGCGCGGTATTGTGGTTATGGTGGGCCGCCGTGCGGCGGCCGTCGCCCGCCGGGGCGGCTGCCGTCATCATGGGCAATGCCGTTCTTTATGTCAATTGGTTGTAAGACGCAAAGTTCAATTATTGAAATCCATATATAAACGCAAAGTAAACAATAAGCGGGAGAGACACCATGTGCCGCTGGATGGCTTATACCGGCAGTCCGCTGAAGCTGGAGACCGTGATTTTCAAGGCCCGGCATTCCCTGATAGACCAGAGCCTGCATGCGCGCCTGGGCGCCACCACCACCAACGGCGACGGCTTCGGGGTGGGCTGGTATGGGCGCGATCCGGACGAGGCGCCGTTCCGCTACCGCAGCATTCACCCGGCCTGGAACGACCGCAACCTGCGCGAGGCGGCGCGCGCCATCAAGGCGTCGCTGTTCGTGGCCCATATCCGGGCGGCCACCGACACGCCGGCCCAGGAGACCAATTGCCATCCGTTCCGGCATGGCCGCTGGCTGTTCGTGCACAACGGCCTGATCCGCGAATACCCGCTGTTGCGGCGCGAGCTGATGCTGCACATCGCGCCGTCCTACTTTCCGTCACTGGAAGGCTCCACCGATTCGGAGGTGATGTTCCTGCTGGCGCTGAGCTTCGGCCTGGAGAAGGACCCGCTGCCGGCGCTGCAGCGCATGGCGGGGCTGGTGGAGGAGGTGGGCCACCGCCACGGCGTGGCGCACCCGTTGAACATGACCGTGTGCGCGCTGGACGGCCAGCGCCTGATCGCGGTGCGCTATTCCAGCGAGGCGAATTCGCGTTCGCTGTTCCACAATACCGATGTGCGCCACCTGAAACAGTTGTATCCCGACGAGCCGCGCATTGCGGCGCTGGACGACGACACCTACATGCTGCTGTCGGAGCCCTTGACCGAACTGCCGGGCGCCTGGGAGGAAGTGCCGGAGGCCTGCGCCATCATCGCGGGCGGGGGGCAGGTGCGGCGCTACGATTTCGCGCCTGCGGGCGGCTGACGCGTCAGGCGGGCGGCACGGCGTACCACAGGGCCGCGAAGAAGTGGCAGGCCGTGCCGGCCAGCACGAACAGGTGCCAGACGAAGTGGCTGTAGCGCCAGCGCGAGTCGAACACGAAGAACAGCACGCCGCCGGTATAGGCCAGGCCGCCGGCCAGCAGCAGCCAAAGCCCCCCGGCGGGCACGTGCTCGACGACCGGATCGACGGCAATGGCCACCAGCCAGCCCATGGCCAGGTACAGCGCCAGCGAGACCGCCGGGCGGTCGAGCCGCCGCATGGCCTTGAGCGCCACGCCCAGCGCCGCCAGGCCCCACACCAGGCCGAGCAGGGTCCAGCCCCATGGGCCGCGCAGCGGCCCGAGCGCGAACGGCGTATAGGTGCCGGCGATGAGCAAATAGATGGCGGAGTGGTCCAGCACGTTGAAGACTTGCTTGGCGCGCCCGCGCGGCAGGGCGTGGTACAGGGTGGACGCCAGGTACAGCAAACACATGCTGGCCGCGAAGACGGCCGCGCCGGCGATCAGGGCCGCATCGCCCCGGCGCGTGGCGCCGACGATCAGCAGCGGCGCCGCGGCCACGGCGCCCAGCGCGCCCAGGCCATGGCTGATGCTGTTGGCGATTTCTTCGCCGAGGGTCTGGGGGCGGTCGGAGGCGGGCATGGCGGCGGTCGAGTCGTGGTGGCGCAATAGCACACCTTAGGTGTTTATGGGCGCCGGTTCAAGCCGCGCATCCGGGCCGGGCTTGCCCGCGCGCAAGCCGGCCCGTATGCGGGCTGCCGAGCGGACGGCTACGCCGCCTGGCCGGCGCGCCGGATCGCCGCCAGGTCCAGCTTGCGCATACCCAGCACGGCCTTCATGATGCGCGCCGCGGCGGCCGAATCGGCGCGCTTGAGCATGCTGGTCAGCTCCACCGGCACGATCTGCCACGACAGGCCGTACTTGTCCTGCACCCAGCCGCATTGCTCGCCTGGCCCGCCGGTGGACAGGCGTTCCCAGTAGTAATCGACTTCGACCTGGTCCTGGCAGTTGATCACCAGCGAGATGGCCGGCGTGAAGCTGAAGTGCGGGCCGCCGTTGAGCGCCACGAATTCCTGGCCGTTCAGGGTGAACGTGACCGTCATGACCGAGCCTTCGGGGCCGGGCGTGCCCGCCGGGTAGCGGACGATATCGCCCAGCCGCGAGTTCTTGAAGACCGAGGTATAGAACCGGGCGGCCTCCTCGGCCTGGTGGTCGAACCACAGGAACGTGGTGATCGCCTGGCCGCCGCTCATGACTGGCCCTTGCCGGCCATGTCGGGGCACGGCGGCGCGTTGCGCATGGCTTCCTGGATCTGCTCGGGCGTGAGGTCCTGCTTGTGCGTGGCGATCGACCAGCGGTGCCCGAACGGGTCGGTCAGCTGGCCGTAGCGGTCGCCCCAGAACATGTCGGTGGCGGGCATGGTCACGGTGGCGCCGGCGGCCTGGGCCTGGGCCATGGCCGCGTCCACGTCTTCGACGTACAGGTGGATGACCACCGGCGAGCCCTTCAGCGCCTTGGGATCGCAGGCGCCCCATTCGGGGAACGCGTCGCACAGCATCAGGGTGGAGTCGCCGATGCGCACCGCGGCGTGCGCGATCTTGCCGTCGGGAGTCGGCAGGGACGCCAGTTCGACGGCGTTGAATGCCTTGACGTAGAACTTGATGGCCTCGGCCGCGCCGTCGCAGGTCAGGTGCGGGGTCAGCGAGTGCATGTCGTCGGGAATGGGTTTGACGGTGGCCATGATGGGCTCCAGTAGGGCGGCGCCGGGATGGCAGGCCGCTGTATGGGTACGACGATCGGCCGGGCGCTGGATCGACAGCGGCGGCGATTTTTTTTGCCGCGGCGCTACGCCGCGACCAGGGTGCGGAACCCGCCCCAGGCCATGCGCCGCATTTCGAAGACGCCTTCCACGGCCCCTTCGTGCAGGCGCTGGTCGGCCATGACGGCGGCGTTGATGCGGTCGCGGTCGGCCTTGCTGGGGTAGAGGATCCAGGCGAAGATCACCACCTCGTCGTCGCGCGCGCCCGCGGCGGCGGTGAAGCTGGCGCAGCCCGCGTCCATGTTCAGGTCGTCGCCGACGCATTCGCGGTAGTCCAGCGCGCCGTGTTCTTTCCAGACCTGGCCGGCGAGGGTGGCCATCGCCTTGTAGGCGTCCAGCTTGTCTTTGGGGACGGCAAGCAGGAAGCCGTCTACGTACTGTTCCATGGCGATGCTCCTGGGTTGGCCGGCGGGTGGCCGGACGACTACTGTATCGGGAATTCCCCCCGCTGCCGATGGGGAATTGCGACAATCTTGCGGGTGGATTGCGACAGCCATGTGGCGCTATGCTGGCGCCATGAAGAATGTCGCCTTCCTGCTGCCCGTGGGGGCCAATATCGCCTCGCTGGAGACCGCCCGGCACGGTTTCCTGGTGGCCAACCAGTATCTGCAGGAGCAGGGCCGCCCGCCCTGTTTCGACGTGCGGCTGCTGGCCGCCACGCCGCGGGTGCAGCTGGACCACGGCCGCATCAGCGTGCAGGCCGACGCGGTGCTGGACGAGGCCGGGCCGGTGGACATCTGCGTGGTGCCGCCGCTGCTGGCGCCGGGCCCCGAGGCGGTGGCCGCCAACCCGCAACTGATCGACTGGCTGACGCGCCATTACAAGAACGGCGGCGAAGTCGCCTGCCTGTGCGTGGGCGCGGCCCTGGCGGCGGCCGGCGGTCTGCTGGACGGCCGCCGCGCGGTGGTGCACTGGGTGGCGCAGGGCCTGTACGCGCAATGGTTCCCGGCGGTGCAGTGGGTCAGCGACCGGGTCGTCATGGCCGAGCAGGGCCTGTACACCAGCGGCGGGGCGTTCTCGGCCGCCCACCTGGTGCTGCACCTGATCGAGAAATACACCGACCGCGAGACCGCCATCTGGTGCGCCAAGTTCTTCCAGCTGGACTGGAGCCGCCAGAGCCAGCTGCCGTTTTCGGTGTTCGTCGGCCACAAGGCGCATGCCGACGAGGTGGTGCGGGCGGTGCAGCAATATATCGAGGCCCGCTATGCCGAGCGCCTGACCGTCGAAGGCCTGGCCGGCCGCTTCGCGCTGGGCCGCCGCACGCTGGAACGGCGCTTTCGCCAGGCCACCGGCAACAGCATCGTCGAATACCTGCAGCGCATCCGCATCGAGGCCGCCAAGAAGCAGCTGGAGAATTCCCGCAAGAGCGTGGCCGAGGTCATGTACGAGGTCGGCTACAGCGATACCAAGGCGTTTCGCGATGTATTCAACAAATACTGCGGGATGTCGCCGGTCGGGTATCGGGAACGCTACTTATAGCGCCGCCGGCGCGGCCATGTGACACTGGCGCGGCCGCGCGCTGTCGCGGCCAGGAGCCGCCATGCCTTCCGCCATCTACGACATGAGCGCCAGCGAACTGGCGCAATTGGCCGACATTGTCCACACCCTGGCCGGCGGCGGCGCGCGCGCCGGCCTGCGGGCCCAGGTGCTGCCGGGCATGGCCCGCCTGTTGCGTTGCCAGTTCGGCGCCTCGTACCGCTGGGACGCCGCGGCGCGGCGGTTCGTCGACGGCGCCGGCTACAACATGAATCCCGTCAACCTGCGTGCCTACGACGAGCGCCACCAGTTCCGCGACCCGATCTCGCACCGCCTGCGGCCGCTGCGCCGCGCCGCGCTGGTCGACGAGGCGCTGGGCCGGCGCGAACTGGAGCATTCCGAGTTCTACAACGATTTCCTGGCGCGCGACGGCCTGCACCATGGCGTCAACATCTATTTCGCCGACGCGCGCGGGCGCGACGTCGGCGACCTGCGGCTATGGCGCGCGGCGGGCGCGGCGGATTTCGGCGAGCGCGACCTGCGGCTGCTGGACTTGCTGGCGCCGTACTTCGCGCGGGCCCTGGCCGCCGACGAGCCCGCGCGCGCCGGCGCGGCGGCCCGCCTGAGCCCGCGCGAACAGCAGGTGGCGCGCCTGGTGGCGCAGGGGCGCGGCGACCGCGAGATCGCCCGGGAACTGGGCATGGCGTTCACCACCGTGCGCACGCACCTGAAGCACGCCATGGAAAAACTCGAGTGCGCCAACCGCACGGCGCTGGCGGCGCGCTGGCTGGCGGGCCACCGGCCTCCTCAGGATTGAGGATACCGGCCGGCGCGCCGCGTGCCTAGAATGGGCCGGGCCGGCGCGCGGTCCGCATGCGCCGGCCCGCCAGGAGACCGCCATGCGCCATGCCGATCGCCCATTGCCCGACCTGAACACCCTGACCGCTGTCGCGGCGGCGCGCCTGGTCAGCCAGGGCGACGCCAGCAGCGAGGCGCTGACGCGCGCCTACCTCGAGCGGATACGCGCGCACGCGGCGTTGAACGCCTTCATCACGGTGGACGAGGCGGGCGCGCTGGCCCAGGCGCGCGCCAGCGACAGCCGCCGGCGCGCCGGCCAGGCCGGTCCGCCGCTGGACGGCGTGCCCATTGCCATCAAGGACAACATCCACGTCGCGGGCCTGCCCAACACTGCCGGAACGCCCGCGCTGCGCGATTTCCGGCCCGCCGCCGACGCGCCGGTGGTGCGGCGCCTGCGCGACGCCGGCGCGGTCATCGTCGGCAAGGCCAATATGCACGAACTGGCGTTCGGCTCGTCCGGCTACAACACCGCGTTCCATGTGCCCGGCGTAGTGGGCGTGCGCAATGCCTATGACCCGACCCGCGTGGCAGGCGGCTCGTCGGCCGGCAGCGGGGCGGCGGTGGGCGCGCGCCTGGTGCCGGCGGCGCTGGGCACCGACACCGGGGCATCGGTGCGGGTGCCGGCCTCCTTCAACGGCGGCACGGGCTTGCGGCCCACCATCGGCCGCTATCCGCGCGACGGCATCACGCCCATTTCCCATACCCGCGACACCCCCGGCCCCATGGCCAACGACATGGCCGACCTGGTGCTGCTGGACGCGCTGCTGAGCGGCGAGCCGCCGGTCGGCGAAGCGCCGCCCGCGGCACGGATCCGCCTGGGGCTGCCCGATTATTTCTGGCGCGACCTGGACGCGGAGGTCGGCGCCGTGGCGGGCCGGGCGCTGGCGCGGCTGGCCCATGCCGGGGTGCAACTGATCGACGTGCAGATGCCGGAGCTGGCCGGGCGCAATGCGGCGGTAAGCATGCCGGTGGCCATCCACGAGCAGCGGACCGACCTGGTCCGCTACTTGCGCGAGCATGGCACCGGCGTGTCGTTCGACGACGTGCTGGCGCAGATTTCCAGCCCGGACGTGCAGGCGATCTTCCGCACGATGGTGGCGCCGGGCAAGCTGCCGGCGCCGGACGGCACGCTGGTCGACGTCCTGCCGGCGTATCGCGCCGCCATGGCCGGCGGCCGCGCGGCGCTGCTCGATACGTATCGCGAGACCTTCGAGCGGCATTACCTGGACGGGCTGTTGTTCCCGGTGGTGCCGATCCTGCCCATGCTGGCGAATCCCGAGGCCAGCAGCCCGGCCAATTTCGAGCGGCTGATCCGCAATACCGACCCCGGCAGCAATGCCGGACTGCCGGGGCTGGCGCTGCCGGCCGGGCTGTCCGCGGGCGGCCTGCCGGTGGGGCTGGAAATCGATGGCCTGCCGGGCGCGGACCGCCGCGTGCTGGCCATCGGCATGACGCTGGAGCGCGTACTGGGCCGGCTGCCGGCGCCGGGGGCCGTCTAGCGGTGGGGCCGGGATGTGCCAGACACCCTGGCGAGACGGCGGCGGATGGCCGGAAGTATCCGGCGGTGTCAGACACCCGCAGGGTGTCTGACACCTGACGGGAGAAGGCGATCGCGGGAGGCGTCAGACCCCCGGGTGTCTGACACCGAAATGTGGGCGATCTGGATCTTCACGGCGGGCCCGCGTCGTCGCGGGCCAGTTCGTCGAGCAGGTATTGGCGCAGCACGCTGCTCAGGAAGCTGCGGCTTTCGTTCTCGAACAGGCCGATGCTGCGATGCGCGGTGGGGTCGTCGAAGCGGACCACGTGCAGGTCCGGGTCGCGGTCCCACTCGGTGCCGCGCGGCAGCGGCAGGATGGTGACGCCCATGTCTTCCTTGACCATGTCGACGATGGTGCGCATGGCGTTCATTTCCAGGAACTCGCCGGCCTTCAGGTGGCGGCGCCGCATGAATTCGTCGATCAGGGTGCCGGTGTTCGAGCTGCGCGACACGCGCAGGAACAGGCGCTTGGCCAGCAGGGCCTCGATGGCGGGGCTGGCGGCGGCCTGCTTGCTGGCGATGAAGACCAGCGGCTCGCGGTACAAGTGCGTCCACAGCACGCCGGCCGGCACCTTGTGCGCGTTCTTCACCGACACGGCGGCGTCCAGCTCGCCTTCCTTCACGCGCGAGACCAGGTCGCCCGAATAGCTGATGCCGGGTTCGACCGCCAGGCGCGGATACTGCTTGCGGATGCGCAGCACGGCCTTGACCACCATGCTCATGGACGTGGCGATGGACGCGACCTTGATCGAGCCGGCCAGGTCCTTGGGGTCGGGCTCCTGCAGGCGCAGCGCGTCGTACTGCATCAGCAGCTGCTGCACGCGCGGCACCAGCCGGTGGCCGCGCTGGTTCAGCGTGATGCTCTTGCCGACGCGATCGAACAAGGGGTAGCCCAGGTCGTTTTCCAGGCTCTGGATCTGCAGCCCGACCGCGGCCGGCGTCAGGGACACGTGTTCCGACGCCGCCGCGAACGAGCCGCAGCGGGCCACTTCAATGAAGCTGCGCAGGACGCGAATACTGCTCATGGCCGGATCTTTGCCGCACGGTGTTTTATAAAGGAATACTTTATACAGCAGAAATTTATTCTAGATTTACTTTCCTAGCGAAGTCCTGCAAAGTCTCCTGACCACAAATCGACGCCGCGCTGGCGCGGCAAGGGGGAGACAATGTCGACGCAGTACGACAGGCACACGGCCGCGGCCGGTTTTTCATCCAGGCGCCGCCGCCTGCTGGCGGGCGGCATGGCGGCCGGTTCGGCGCTGTTGCTGCCGGGCCTGGGCGCCGGGCGCGCGCAGGCCCAGGGCGCGGCCTATCCGGGCTCCAAGCCGATCGAGCTGGTGGTGCCAGGCGGGCCGGGCGCCGGCACCGACGTGGTGGCGCGGGTGGCCGCCAAGGGGCTGGCCGAGCACCTGGCCCACAGCGTTGTGGTCAAGAACATGCCCGGGGCGGCCGGCATCATCGGCGCGCAGGCGGTGGCCCGGGCCGATCCGGATGGCCACACGCTGCTGTTCGCGATCACCGGCACGCACACCGTCAACCAGTTCCTGTATCCGGACTTGCCGTACAACCCCGAGAAGGACTTCGCGCCGGTCTCGCTGGTGTGCAAGTACAACAACGTGCTGGTGGTGCGGCCCGACTTCGAGGCGCAGACTTTCCAGGACCTGATCGCGCTCGTGCGCGCCAATCCCGGCAAGTACTTCTACGGCATCACGGCCAACGGCAGTTCCAGCCACCTGGCCACCGAACTGCTCAAGAGCGAGGCCAAGCTGACCATGCCGGGCGTGCCGTACCGCAGCGCCTCGGCGGCGGTGGGCGATTTCCTGGGCGGCCAGTTCCCGGTGCTGATGGACACGGTGATCAACCAGTTGCCGCATATCCGCGCCGGCAAGGTCGTCGCGCTGGCCACCACCGGAGCGGAGCGCTCGCCCGTGCTGCCCGATGTGCCCACCATTGCCGAAAGCGGCTTCCCGGGCATCGTGGCGATCGGCTGGGGCGGCATCATGGCGCCGGCCGGCACTCCGCCGGCGGCCGTGCAGGCGCTGAACCAGGCGGTCCGGCAGACGCTGGCCTCGCCGGCCTTCGACAGCCTGAAGCTCGGCGGTCTGGAAACCCAGTACACGACGCCCGACGAAATGGCCGCCTTCATCGCCCAGGAGTCGGCCAAATGGGGCCGGCTGGTCAAGGCCGGCAACATCAAGCCGTCGTAGCGCGCCGCCCTGCGCGGGACGCGCAGGCCGCGCGCCTCGCCGCCGGCCGCGCCAGCATTCTCTTTCGACAGGAAGATTCGTCATGCAAAGTCCAGTTTCATCCGGGCGCCGCCGCGCGCTGCAGGCGCTGGGCGCGGGCGCCGCGCTCGGCCTGGCGGGCCGCGCGGCCCGCGCCCAGGGATTTCCGGCGCGGCCGGTGACCTTGTTCTGCCCGTTCGGCGCGGGCGGCTCGGTCGACCAGTACATGCGGGTGCTGAGCCAGGCGGCCGCGCCGCACCTGGGGCAGCCGGTCATCATCGAGAACAAGCCGGGCGCCGGCGGCAACCTGTCGGCCAGCCTGGTGGCGCGGGCGCGTCCGGACGGCTACACGCTGGCCATGTCGACCGGCTCTACTTTCCGCGCGCCATGGCTGGAGCCGAAGATCGGCTTCTCGCCGCTGGACGACTTCACCTATGTGATCGGCATGACCAGCCTGGAGTTCTGCGCGGTGGTGCGCGCCGATTCGCCGCTGCAGTCGTTCGCCGACTTCATGCGGGCGGGCAAGGAGCGGCCGGGCCAGGTCCAGTATGCCGCGGGCGACCCCACCACGCTCGTGCCGGTCACCATGGTGCCCTTCCAGGAGCAGTACGGCGTACGCTTCCAGCATATCCCCTTCAAGAGCGGCGCCGACATGGCGACCGCGCTGATGGGCGGCTATGTGGACGTGGTGATGGATTCGGTGGGCACCTACGTGCCGTATATCCAGAGCGGCAGGCTGCGGCTGCTAGGGGCGCTGGGCGCGGCGCGCTTCAAGGCCTGGCCGGAGGTGCCCACCGCCACCGAGCAGGGCTACGACCTGGTGCTGTCGGCGCCCATGGGGCTGCTCGGGCCCAAGGGCATCCCGCCCGCCATCGTGCAGGCGCTGCACCAGGCGTTCCGCCGCGCCATGGCCGAGCCCGCCATCGAGCGGGTGCTGGCGACGCTGAACCAGCCCGAGTGGTACCGCAACCCGCAGGATTTCGCCGCCTATGCGCGGCAGACCTATGAGGCGTCCGGCGAGCTGCTGCGCCGCGCCAAGCTGATCTGAATCGCGTCCCGGCCCGCATGGGCGCGGACGCGGCCAACCAAGGAGCAACATGACTGCAGCATTTCCTCTTATCGAAGTCGCGGGGCCGCCCGAGGCGCGCGGCCGGCAATACGGCCGGCAGGCCGCCGAGCGCATCCACAAGGGCATCGGCCACTACACCGCGCAACTGCAGGCGCTGGGACTGGACCGCGCGTCGCTGGCGGCGGTGGTGCGCGATTACCTGCCCGTCATGGAAAAATTCGACGCCGCCCATGTGGCCGAAATGCGCGGCATCGCGGCGGGCGCCGACGTGCCCTTCGACGACGTGGTGCTGCTCAATGCGCGCACCGAGATCCTCAAGCTGGCGGCCAGCCCCGCGCTGCGCGAGCGGCTGATCGGGGCCGGCGAGCTGGACGGCTGCACCGGCGTGATCGTGCTGCCGCAGGCCGCCGCCGGCGGCGTGCTGGTGCATGCGCAGAACTGGGACTGGAAATACGAATGCGCCGAGACCGCCGTGGTGCTGCGCATCCGCCGCGACGACGGCCCGGACATCCTGACTTTCACCGAGGCCGGCGCGCTGGGCCGCTCGGGCCTGAACGCGGCCGGCATCGGCCTGACCGCCAATTTCCTGGAGTCCAGCCTGGACTACCAGCGCGTTGGCGTGCCGCTGCCGCTGATCCGCCGCAAGATACTCGAACAGGAACACCTGGCGCTGGCCATGCGCGCCGCCTACGTGACGCCGAAGTCGGGCTCGAACAACATGATGATCAGCCATCGCGGCGGCGTGGCGCTGAATTTCGAGTGCGCGCCCGACGAGACCTTCCTGGTGCGCGACGAGGACGGCCTGCTGGTGCACGCCAATCATTGGCTCAGCCCGGTCGCGCTGGGCAAGCTGAAGGACGCCGGCATCGCCTCCACGCCGGACACCCTGTACCGCGACATGCGCGTCAAGGCGCTGTTGCGGCCGCACCTGGGGCGGATCGGCGTGGCCGAAGTCAAGGCCGCGCTGCTGGACGACTACGCGTCGCCCTGGTCGGTATGCCGGCCGCCGCGCATGAACCTGGCCAGCAACCTGAGCGCCACGGTCGCCACCGTGGTGCTGCGTCCGGCCGCCGCGGAAATGGAAGTGGCCGCGTTGCCGGCCGTCGATCCCACCTTCACCACCTACGGGTTTGCAGACTGAGAGGAACCGCCATGTCCCAACCCCTGTTGACGCGCGGCCTGCGCCTGCCCGGACAGGCGCCGCGCACGGCCGAGCCCGCCTGGCCGCGCCAGGCCCGCTGCCTGGTCGCCTACACCGTCGATTTCGACGGCACCGGCAATGAGGTCGGCAAGGGCCTGGAGCCCTTCGGCATGCATTCGGCCGGCCGCTATTCGGCGCGGCGCGGCGTGCCGCGCCACCTGGACATGCTCCAGCGCCTGGGCATCCCGGCGACCTTTTTCGTGCCGGGCTACGACGCGCAGTGCTCGCCCGGATCGATCCGCGACATCCAGCGCGCCGGCCACGAGATCGGCGCGCACGGCTATGTGCACGAGGGCACGCTGTTCGAGCCGGCCGAGGAAACGCGGCGCCTGAAACTGACGCACGGCATCCTGGGCGACTTGCTGGGCCAGGCGCCGCGCGGCTGGCGATCGCCGTCGGGGCAGAAGACCAGCGTGACGCTGCCGGTGCTGCACGAGCTGGGCTACCAGTACGACAGCAGCGACAAGGACGCCGACACGCCGTACATGCTGGACCTGGGCGCCGGGCGGACCATGGTCGAGATTCCCAACAACACGTACAGCCTGGACGATTTCCCGTTCTTCAATTTCTCGATGACGCCGGTGTCCGAGGTGGTCGAGCAATGGAAGGCGGAATTCGACGCGCGCTATGCGCAGGGCGGCTTCTTCATGCTGACCGTGCATCCGCGCGCCGGCTGGGGCTCGGGCACGCCCAGCCGCGTGCGCGCGGTGGAGGAAACGCTGCGCCACATCCAGCGCCACGCGGGCGTGCATTTCGCCACGCTGTCCGAGATCCAGCAATGGGTCGCCGCCGACCCCCACAGCTATGAAGAGGTGCGCGTATGAGCAAGACCGAGCGACTGGCCGCGTGTCCGGTGGTGGTGGGCGTCAACGTCGACGTGGCGGCCATCGATGCGCAGGAGGCCGGCAACGCCGGCCTGTTCGGCCGTTATTCCTATGGCCGCTATGGCGCGCGCGAAGGCCTGTGGCGCCTGCTCGACGCGCTGGCGGAGAACGGCGCCCCCGCCACCTTCTTCGTGATGCCGGCCGACATCGCCCAGCATCCGCACCTGTTGCAGGCCATGCTGGACGGCGGCCACGAAGTGGCGGTGCGCGGCTATGTGCGCGCCCAGGCCGGCGCGCCGGAGACGCTGGACCAGCTGGCGCGCGACCGCGAAGCGCTGGCGCGCCTGACCGGCGCCGCGCCGCGGGGCTGGCGGGCCGCCAACGGGCTGGTCACGCAAGCCGCCTTGCCGGCCCTGGCGCAGGCGGGCTATGGCTACGACAGCAGCGCGCAGGACGACGACACGCCGTATGTGATGGCGCAAGACGGCGCGGCGCTGGTGGAACTGCCGGTGTTCGATTACCTGAGCGACGCCAAGTTCTACAGCCAGCGCCACACACACGCCCGCGTCGCCAAGGCCTGGGCCGAGGAGGCCGACGCGCAGTACTGCGCCGGCGGCTACGTCAACCTGACCCTGCACACCCGCGGCGACGTCGGGTCCAGCCGGCTGCCGCGCGCGCGCATGGTGGCCGACTTCCTGCGCGACCTGGGGCGCCGTCCCGGCGTGGCCTTCTATCGGGCCGACCGGCTGGCCGAGGCCTGGCGCGCCGCGCACGCGGCGACCGAGCCGTTCCCGACGATGCCCGCGCCGCAACTCTAAAGAAGACGGGCCGCGCGGAACAGGGATTGTCAGGTGTCAGACACCCAGGGGTGTCTGACACCACCCGCCATGCCCCTGCGGCCGCAGGTGTCCGACACTCCCGCCATGCCCCTACGGCCGTAGGTGTCAGACACCCCACGGGTGTCTGACACCTGATGTCCTGCCTGGCCGCTCGGTGCGTCAATCCACCTGCGCGCCGGACTTCTGCACGACTTCGGCCCAGCGCGGGATTTCGCTGGCCATCAGGTCGCGCAGCGCTTCGGGGCTGCTGCCGACCAGTTGCATGCCCATGGTCTTGCCCAGCTTCTCCTGCACGTCGGGCTCCTTGAGGATGGCGGCGATCTCTTGCGAGAGCCGGTCGACGATGGGCTTGGGCGTGCCCTTGGGCGCGTACACGGCCTGCCACGACGCCATCTGGAAGCCTTGCACGCCGGCCTCTTCCATGGTGGGCGTGTCGGGCGCCAGCGCGATGCGCTGCGGCGTGGTGACCGCCAGCAGCTTGAGCTTGCCGTTCTGCAACAGCGGCAGGGCCGCGGTCATCTGGTCGAACATGAAGGTCACCGCGCCGGAGGACACGTCCACCATGGCGGGCGGCGTGCCCTTGTAGGGCACGTGCGTGAGCGGCACGCCGATGGTGTCGGCGAACAGTTCGCCGGCCAGGTGGGTGGAGGTGCCCGGCCCGGACGACGCGAAGGTGCGCTTGGACGGCTCGCGCTTGAGCAGGGCGATCAGGTCGGCCACCGAGTCGACGCCCAGGTTGGGATCGACCAGCAGCACGTTGGGCAGCGTCGCCACCAGCGAGACGGGCTCGAAATCCTTGACCGGGTCGTAGCGCAGGTTCTTGTACAGGCTGGCATTGATGGCGTGGGTGCTGATGGTGCCGCCGAACAGCGTGTAGCCGTCGGCCGGCGCCTTGGCCACGTAGGCCGCGCCGATGGCGCCGGCGGCGCCCGGCTTGTTCTCGACCACCACGCTCTGGTGCAGCCGTTCACCGAGCTTCTGGGCCAGCATGCGGCCGACCACGTCGGTGGAGCCGCCCACGGTGAACGGCACCACGTAGGAAATGGGCTTGTCGCCGGGCCAGTCGGCCGCCTGGGCCGGCAGGCCGCAGGCGGCCAGGGCGGCTGCGGCCAGGGTCAGCGCCAGGTGGCGCCGTCGGATCGGGTTCATGGGGTGTCTCCTCTCTGGGTTATGGGGGCGGGCGCGGCGTCGCCGTCAGCGCCCGTGCTGCGCGCGCCAGGCGGCGTAGCGCTCGCGCCTGGCGGGGTCGGTGGGCGGGTACAGGCCGACGATGCTGCGGCCGGCCAGTACTTCGCTGGTGACGAAGTCTTCGAAAGCCGTCATTTCCTCGGCCTCGCGCGCGATCTCGTCGGCGATGCCGGCGGGGATCACCACCACGCCCTCGGCGTCGCCCACCACGATGTCGCCCGGGAACACCGCCACGTCGCCGCAACCGATCGGCACGTTCAGGTCGAGCGCCTGGTGCAGGGTCAGGTTGGTGGGCGCCGCAGGCCGCTGGTGATAGGCCGGGATGCCGAGCCGGGCGATTTCCGGGGAATCGCGAAAACCGCCGTCGGTGACCACGCCCGCCACGCCGCGCTTCATCAGGCGGGTGACCAGGATGGAGCCGGCCGAGGCGGCGCGCGCGTCCTTGCGGCTGTCCATCACCAGCACGGCGCCGTCCGGGCAGGCTTCGATGGCGACGCGCTGCGGATGGCGGGGGTCTTCGAAAACCTGGATCGGGTTCAGGTCCTCGCGCGCCGGAATGTAGCGCAGCGTGTAGGCCGGCCCGACCATGTTGGGCAGCCCCGCATGCAGCGGACGCACGTCCTGGATGAACTGGTTGCGCAGGCCGCGCTTGAACAGCGCGGTGCACAGCGTGGCGGTGCTGACGGCGGCCAGGCGGGCGCGGGTGGTGTCGGACAGGGCGGTCATGGCGGTCTCGGAAGCGGGTCGGGCAGGGTCAGAAAATGTCGGGCTCGGCCACGGGCGCGCCGAAGCCGGTTTCCAGGAAGTCGAAGTCGCAGCCGTCGTTGGCTTGCAGGATGTGTTGCGCGTACATCCAGCCGTAGCCGCGCTCATAGCGCTTGGGCGGCGGCGTCCAGGCGGCGCGGCGCGCGGCCAGTTCGGCGTCGCTGACGTTCAGGTGGATGCGGCGCGCCGGCACGTCCACCGTGACCAGGTCGCCGGTGCGCACCAGGGCCAGCGGGCCGCCCACATAGGCTTCCGGCGCGGCGTGCAGGATGCAGGCGCCGTAGCTGGTGCCGCTCATGCGGGCATCGGACAGGCGCAGCATGTCGCGCACGCCCTGTTTCACCAGCTTCACCGGGATCGGCAGCATGCCCCATTCGGGCATGCCGGGCCCCCCTTGCGGGCCGGCGTTGCGCAGGATCAGGATGTGGTCGGCGCTGACGTCGAGGTTCTCGTCCTCGACCGCGGCTTTCATGCTGGGATAGTCGTCGAACACCAGGGCCGGGCCGGTGTGCCGCAGGTAGCGTGGCGCGCAGGCGCTGGGCTTGATCACGCAGCCGTCCGGCGCCAGGTTGCCCTTGAGCACGGCCAGCGCGCCTTCCTGGTAGATGGCGCGGTCCAGCGGGCGGATCACGTCGTCGTTGTAGACCGCCGCGCCGGCGATGTTCTCGCCCAGCGTGCGGCCGGTCACGGTGCGGGCCGACAGGTCCAGGTGCGCATCGGCCAGGCGCGACATCAGGCCGGGCAGGCCGCCGGCGTAGTAGAAGTCTTCCATCAGGTAGGTGTCGCCGCTGGGCCGGATGTTGGCGATGACCGGCACCTTGCGGCTGGCGGCGTCGAAGTCGGCCAGGTCCACCGCGCAGCCGGCGCGGCGCGACATGGCCACCAGGTGCACGATGGCATTGGTGGAACAGCCCATGGCCATGGCCACGTTGATGGCGTTCTCGAACGAGGCGCGCGTCAGGATGCGCTGCGGGGTGAGGTCTTCCCACACCATCCCGACCACGCGGCGGCCGCATTCGGCCGACATGCGCATGTGGTTCACGTCGGCCGCCGGAATCGACGAGGCGCCCGGCAGCGTCAGGCCGATGGCCTCGGCGATGGCGGTCATGGTGCTGGCCGTGCCCATGGTCATGCAGGTGCCGTGGCTGCGCGCGATGCCGCCTTCGACCTCGGTCCAGTCCTGCTTGGTGATATTGCCGGCGCGGCGCTCGTCCCAGAGTTTCCAGGCGTCCGAGCCCGAGCCCAGCACCTTGCCCTTCCAGTTGCCGCGCAGCATGGGGCCGGCCGGCAAGTAGACGCAGGGCAGGTTGGCGCTGATGGCGCCCATGATCAGGCCCGGCGTGGTCTTGTCGCAGCCGCCCATCAGCACCGCGCCGTCGACCGGGTGGCTGCGCAGCAGTTCCTCGGTTTCCATGGCCAGGAAGTTGCGGTACAGCATGGTGGTGGGCTTGACGAACGATTCCGACACCGAGATGGCCGGCAGTTCCACCGGGAAGCCGCCGGCCTGCAATACGCCGCGCTTGACGTCCTCGACCCGCTGCTTGAAATGGCTGTGGCAGGGGTTCAGGTCGGACCAGGTGTTGATGATGGCGATCACCGGGCGGCCGGCCCAGTCTTGCGGGCCATAGCCCATTTGCATCATGCGCGAGCGGTGGCCGAAGGAACGCAGGTCGTCGTGCGCCATCCAGCGGGCGCTGCGCAGGTCGTCGTAAGAGCGGGTCATGGAAAGCGGCTCGGTTGAGGGTCGACGGATTAAAACACTAATATATTAGTACGTCAATGCGCCAGCCCGCCGTTACAATGCCGGCTCTTCACGTCGCCAGAATGCCCATGTCCTCGTTGTCCGCCTTGCCCGCCGACCTGAGCCTGGACCGCTCGCGCCACGCCGCGCCGCAGGTCTTCGAGAAGCTGCGCGCGCTGATCGTGTCGCTGGACCTCAAGCCCGGCGCCGCCCTGGCGCGCGGCGAACTGGCCGAAGCCTTCGGCCTGAGCCAGACGCCGATCCGCGACGCGCTGAGCCAACTGCGCGACGAAGGGCTGGTGGATATCTATCCGCAGCACACCACCGCGGTCAGCCGCATCGATATCGCCGCGGCGCGGCAGGCGCATTTCCTGCGCCGCTCGCTGGAACTGGAGATCGTGCGCGTGCTGGCCGAGCGCGACGACCCCGCGCTGGTCGAGCGCTTGCGCGCCCATATCGACATGCAGCGCGCCAACCGGGGCGCCGACCGCTACCAGGGTTTCCTCGACGCCGACCGCGCCTTCCACCGCGAAATGCACCAGGCCGCCGGGGTGGCGGGGCTATGGGAATTGGAGCAGCGCTACAGCGGCCACGTCGACCGCCTGCGCCGCCTGCACCTGCCCGAGGCCGGCAAGGCCGAACGCATCCTGGGCGACCACCAGCGCATCGTCGACGCCATCGCCCGCCGCGACGTCGCCGGCGCGCAGGAAGCCCTGCGCGAGCACCTGTCCGGCACACTGAGCCAGGTGGACGAGATCTGCGAGCGGTACCCGGATTACGTCAAGCGGGGGTGAGTCGTCCGGAAGGAAGGTGTCAGACACCCGCAGGGTGTCTGACACCTGGAAAGCGCTTCCGATATCGGCAGGTCGGCGGGTGTCTGACACCGAGGTGGCGGCGACGGTCGCAATTTCGGCAGGCGTCTGGCAACTCGGGTGTCTGACACCGTCGGAAGATGGGTCATGATTCGCCGCAACTCCGAGGGCAGGCCACGCAGTTCAAGACGTTTGCTGATATCGATATACCCGCGTATCCCGCAGGCGGAAACCGCTGGATTCATACAGCCGATGCGCGACCTGTCTTGCCGGGTTCGAGGTCAGGTCCAGCGACCTGGCGCCCAGTTCGCGGCTGCGCGCGATGGCTGCGTGTGTCAGCGCTGCGCCCGCGCCCAGGCCGCGCGCCTGGCTGTCGACGACCACATCCTCGATCCACGCCCGCACGCCGGTGGGAATGCGAAAGTGCACCAGCGTCAGGGTTCCCACGATCCTGCCATCGGCGGCCGCGATCGCCACGAAGACATCGTTGCCTGGCGCGCCCACGATCTCCAGCAGGTCGGGACGTGTCAAGGCGGGAGCGCTTTGCGACAGTTGTGGCAGCAGGCGCGCAAACGCCGCTACCACAGCGTCATTGACGTCATCGACGCCCAGGCGGGCGATGGTCACGGGGGGCAGAGGTGCTGGCATGGACATTCCTTTTCCGATATCGGCAGGTGTCAGACACCCGTCGGGTGTCTGACACCGAGGTGGCGGCGACGGTCTCAACTTGAAGGTGTCTGACACCTGCCCCTGCGGACCCCGGGCACTTGCTGCGAGGCTCAGCGGCCTACTGCGTACGCCTGCATCAGGCGCGGCGTGGCGGCCGCGTGCAGCAGGCCGTCGGGGTCGCGGGCGGCGGCGGTCAGGCGGCCGATGGACCACTGCGGTTCTTCCTCGATGACGTGGCCGCGCGCGCGCAGGTCCGCGATCGTTTCCGCGCCGAACGATGCCTCCACCGCCAGGTGGCCCGGCTTGCGGTCGCGCGGGTAGAACGACGAGGGGAAGTGCATGGTGTGCGACATGGGCTGGTCGATGGCTTCCTGCAGGTTCAGGCCATGGTGCACGTGGCGCAGGAACAGCAGCAGCTGCCATTGTTCCTGCTGGTCGCCGCCGGGCGTGCCGAACACCATGTAGGGCTGGCCGTCGCGCAGCGCCAGCGACGGCGTCAGCGTGGTGCGCGGGCGCTTGCCGGGCGCCAGGGTGCAGGGCAGGCCGGGCTCGAGCCAGAACATCTGGGCCCGCGTGTTCAGCGGGAACCCCAGCTCCGGAATGACCGGCGAGGACTGCAGCCAGCCGCCCGACGGCGTGGCCGACACCATGTTGCCCCAGCGGTCGATCACGTCGACGTGCGTGGTGTCGCCGCGCTTGGCGGAGGCGCGCATGTCGGCCAGCGTGGGTTCGCTGCCGGGCGCGCCCACCGGGGTGACCCTGGACAGGCGCGCCAGCACGGCCATGACCCGATCCACCTGGGCCTCGTAGCCGGGCACGCGGCCGGGCCGCAATTCGTGCGAGGCGAGCTGCCCGATCAGGGCGCGGCGCTGGTCGTTGTAGGCGTCCGACAGCAGGTGCTCGAGCGGCACCGAGGTAAAAGCCGGGTCGCCGTAATAGGCTTCGCGGTCGGCGAAGGCCAGCTTCATCGCCTCGGTGACGCGGTGGATGAATTCGGCGCCGTTGGGGCCGGCCTGCTGCAGGTCCAGGCCCTTGAGCAGCGCCAGGGTCTGCAGGAAGACCGGCCCCTGGCTCCAGGCGCCGGCCTTGGCCACGGTGTAGCCGTGGTAGTCGTAGGTGGCCGGCGCGTCGTAGCTGGCCGACCAGCCGGCCATGTCATGCGCGGTCAGCACGCCGCGGTGCGGCGCGCCGCTCTCGTCCATGACTTCGGTGCGGCTGGCGTAGCGGTCGATGACCTCGGCCACGAAGCCGCGATAGAAGGCGTCGCGCGCCGCGTCGATCTGGCGTTCGCGGTCGCCGCCGGCGGCTTCGGCCTCGCGCAGCACGCGGCGCCAGGTCTCGGCCAGCCAGGGGTTGCGGAACAGCTTGCGGGCCTGCGGCGCGGCGCCGTCCGGCAGGTACACCTGCGCGGTGGTGGGCCAGTGGGTCGCGAAGAAGTCGCGCAGCCCGGCGATGGTGTTGGCGATGCGCGGCATCAGCGCGTGGCCGTGCTCGGCGTAATAGATGGCCGGCTCCAGCACGTCGCGCACGCGCAGCGTGCCGTGGTCGCGCAGCAGCAGCATCCAGGCGTCGAAGGCGCCCGGGATCACGGCCGGCAGCAGGCCGTTGCCGGGGATCAGGTCCAGGTCCAGCGAGCGGTAGTGCTCCAGCGTGGCGCCCGCCGGCGTGGGGCCTTGCCCGCACAGCACTTCGGTGCGCCCGGTGCGCGCCGAGTGGAACACCACCGGCACTTCGCCGGCCGGCCCCACCAGGTGCGGCTCCACCACCTGCAGCACGAAGCCCGCCGCCACGGCGGCGTCGAAGGCGTTGCCGCCGCGTTCGAGCAGCGCCATGCCGGCGCCGCTGGCCAGCCAGTGGGTCGAGGTCACCACGCCGAAGGTGCCGAGGATCTCGGGCCGGGTGGTGAACATGCGGTAGCCGGAATCGATGCTCATTTGCCGGCCACCGTCACGCCCTTGAGGCGGATCAGGCCGTCGGGGTAGGGCACGAAGCCCTGCACCTTGGCCTGCGTGCCGAAGATCCACGGCAGGTAGAACAGGTAGATGCGCGGGTCGTCTTCCTGCATTTTCCGCATGGCCTGCGCGTACAGCTCGCGGCGCTTGCCCTCGTCGGCCACGCTGCGCGCTTCTTCCATGAGCTTGTCCATGCCGGCGTCGCAGTACTTGCCGTCGTTCAGGCTGCCCTTGCAGGTGATGTACTGGTAGATGTTGCCGCTGGGGTCGACGCGCCCGGACCAGCCGGTCTGCCCGACCTGGAAGTCGCCGCGCGGCAGCGCCGATTGCAGCGAGGCGAACTCGAGCGGCCGCAGGGAAATGTCGAAGCCGGCTTCCGCGCCCATGGCCTGCACCAGCTCGAACACCTGCTGCATGGTGGTGTTGTTGCCGTAGGTCAGCTCGAACTTGACGCGGTCGTACCCGGCCTGCTTGAGCAGCTCCTGCGCCTTCTTGGGGTCGCGTCCGCTGCGCTCGACGCTCTTGTCGTAGGCGAAGCTGGCGGGCGGGAAGGGCTGGTAGGCCGGCTGGAACATGCCTTCGCCCACCACCTGGTTGATCACGTCGCGGTCGATGGCCAGGTCGAGCGCCTGGCGCACCCGCTTGTCCTTGGCCAGCGGCGTGTCGGCGCGTGCGCCGTTGGCGATGTTGATGGAGATGGCCTGGTAGCCCAGCCCGGTGACCGGCGCCAGCCGCAGGTTGGGGTCTTCCTTGACGGTCTTGACGTCGCTGGGCGCAACGCGCTCGATGATGTCCAGGCCGCCGGCGCGCAGGTTGTTCAGGCGCACCGTGGTGTCCGGCATGGGGGTGAAGACAACCTCGTCGAAGTGGTAGTTCTGCTTGTCCCAGTACTGGTCGAAGCGCTCCAGCACGATGCGGTCGTTCTGCACCCGTTCCTTGAACTTGTAGGGGCCCGAGCATACCGGCTTGCGGCCCGGGTCCTGCTCGAAGGTGGCGGGCGACAGCATCATGCCGGCCCGGTCGGACAACTGCGACAGCAGCGAGGCGTCGGGCGCCTTCAGGCGCAGCACCACGGTGCGCGGGTCCGGTGCGTCGACGCTGGCGACCGAGGCCAGCTCGCTCTTGCGGTTGCTGTCGGGCAGCGTCATGGCGCGGTCCAGGTTGGCCTTGACCGAGGCCGCGTCGATGGGCGTGCCGTCATGGTAGAACGCGCCCTGGCGCAGCGTGAGGGTCAGGCTGAGGCCGTCGTCGGCGGTCTTCCAGGATTCGGCCAATTGCGGCACGAACTTCAGGTCGGCGGAAATGTCGACCAGCTTGTCGCACAGCGAGGCGAACACGATGCGGCCGACAAAAGTGCGGGCGCGCGCGGGGTCGAGCACATCGGGGTCGTCTTGCAGGCCGATGCGCATGGTGGTTTGCGCGCTGGCGGCGGCGGTCAGGAGGCCGGCCGCGGCCAGGGCGAGGCAGAGGCTACGCATGAGAGAGTCCTTTCTGGAATGGGCGCGCGCATGGCGCGCCGGCGCCCGACGGGGCGCCGACGCCGTCAATCTACCAAATTGGATGCCGACGCGCGCGACTGGCGGGCCGCCCAGCGGAAGCTGGTCAGCCACGATACGTGGGATGGATGCACGATGGCGCGCAGCGCGCGGGCGTAGTCCAGCACCAGCCCGGGCGTCCAGGCCATGGTGGTGGCGCGCTTGCGCACCTGGGCGGCGATCCACAGTTCCGGCATCAGCAGCGTGCGCAGCACGCGGCCCACGCGCCGCGAGTCGTCGCGCAGCACGCCGTCCAGCGCCGCCTCCAGCGCGAACGACACGCTGCTGGAGCAATTGCGGTAGGTGAGGTTGTAGATCTCTTCCTGCCGGTAGGCTTCCCAGAAGCGCAGCAGGCCGGCGCGGTTGTAGTTGTGGAACAGGATCTGCCGCGTCGACGGGCACCAGGCGGCCGACTCGGTCGGGTAGTCGGGCTGGAATTCGCCCGGCACGTCGTTGTCGCGGGTGGCCTTGAGCAGGCGGAAGAATTCCGACGGCGAGCGGTCGATGTCCACCGCCGGGTACAGGCTGATGTAGGTGGAAGGCGGCATCTCCATGGCCGCGTGGCCGGTGGAGATCACGCCCTTGATGTCCACCGCCGCGATATAGCGGTTGACGATCGGGCGCGGCACCGGGGCGTTCTTGGACGAACCCTCGGGCGTCCAGACGTGCACCACCAGGGGCGATTGCACCGGGTCGTGCATCCCGGCCTGCGCCTGCGCCGGCGTTCCGGCCTGCGCTGCCGCGGCCGCTTCGTCGCGCGCCGCCGCCTCGGCCGCCGCGTCGGCCTTGGCGGCTTCCGCCGCCGCCCGCCGCTGGCGCGGCAGCAGGTCGCCCGGCGCCAGCAGATCGAACACGGAGCGGCCTTCGCGCAGGTGGCGCGCGCGCAGCGCGATGCGCAGCGTGTTCAGGCCGCCCACCAGCAGGGTCACGCCGACGAACATCGACAGCGTGCCGTGGTAATGCGTGGGGTAGGGCTGGAACAGGAACACCGCGAAGGCCAGCTGCGCCAGGCCGCCCACGAAGGCCTGTTTCCAGTGCGGAAAGCGCACTACCCAGGACGAGGCCATCTGCAGCGTGCCCGTCACGAAGTACGAGAGCCCGAACACGATGGCCAGCAACAGGTTGCTGGTGGAGCGGCCGGACAGGATCAGCACGGCGATGAACAAGAACAGCCCGCCCTTGAAATACAGCACCGCCTTCTGCGCGCCCACGCCGCCCGAGGCCACGCTGAGCGTGACCAGGCTTTCCAGCAGCAGCGCCGCGCCGAACACGTGCACGGGGAAATAGCGCACCCCGTCCATGCCGTCGATGGCGATGAACACGCCCAGCAGCGCCCACGCCGCGCCCAGCCAGGCCAGCACGCCCGCCTGTCGCCGCACGAAATCAGCGCCGAACAACAGCAGCGCGATCTGTATCATGCCCGTCTCCCGCTCGCTTCGTTGCGGCCCGCCGGCAATGTTCTTGCCGTCCTCACCGCCAGGTCCCTTGCCGTTTCACCTGCCAGGTGCCGACCACCGTGGCGCCGGCCGCGCCGCCGATGGCGGTGGGGCCGCGGTCCAGCACCTGCACCCAGCCCCGGGCCGCCGCCACGCGCAGCGTCAGCGGCGCGCCCGGCCGCCCTTGCGCGACGGCCGCCCAATGCGCGCGCAGCGCGGCGCGGTCGTCCGGATGGACGCGCGCCAGCAATTCGTCCAGCGTGGCCAGCGGCGCGGCATCCAGGCCCAGCGCCGCCTGCGGGTCGCCGTCCCAGGCCAGCCCGCCGGAGGCCGGGTCGTATTGGTACATGATGGCGGCGGGCGTATTGGCGGCGGCGCCGCCGGGGCGCCGGCCGTTGGTGTAGACCCACAGGAAAGCCAGCAGCAGCGCCGTGGCCGACAGATAGCATTGCGCCAGCAGCAGCGGCTCGCCCGGCCGCAGCCCGTGCGGGAAGAACGCGCCGCGGTTGTCGGCCGCGTAGTACAGGGCGATGGCCGCCAGGCTCAACAGGGCCAGCGCGCCGCCGCGGCTGCCCCAGGCCACCGACATCACCGCCGCCAGCAGGATCGGCGCGCACGCCAGCGGGAACACCAGCGCCGCCTTGCCGGTGTATGGCGTCATTTCGGCGAACACATACCAGGCGCACAGGCCCAGCAGCAGCCAGGCGACCAGGCCGGCCGCGGCCGCGCGCGCGCCCAGGCGCTGCGGCACGCCGGCTACGTCGGTCCAGCTCATGATCACGATGGCGGGCACCAGCACGCCGGTGACATTGGCCGCCCACCAGACCCACACCGTGTCCAGGAACGACACGGTGCGCAGGTAGCTGAGCCAGCCGACCCCCAGCGCCGCCGCGATGGCGCTGACCACCACCGTGGCGCCGATCAGCACCAGCACCGCGTACAGGTCGTCGCCCAGGCGCGCGTAGCGGCGCAGCAGCCAGGCGATGGCCGCGTCGCCCGCCAGCGAGATGCAGCCGATGACCACCGAACGCAGGACGTCGTGATGGGCCCAGGCATCCAGCAGCAGCCGGGACGCCAGCAGCGCCGCGAACAGCACGGCCCAGCGGAGCAGGCCGCCGGTCAGCAGGAACGCCGATACCGCCACGCCGGCGGGCAGCCAGACGAAGGCGACGCGGGTGCTGGGGTCATCGAGTTCCAGCGACACGAAGCCGCTGGCCATATAGAGCGCCGCCCAGAAGAGCAGCGATAACGCAAAACGAAACAGGGGACTTGCCATGCCGAGTGGTTTCCCGATGCGTATGCTCGTCGCGCAGTATGGCACAGCGTTTCACGGCTTGTCATCGGTTCGAACGCGCCGTGTGCGGTCGCTATTGTTCATGTAGACGAACAGACATGTCGGATCAAACCCCTATTGTTCTGGTGTGTCGTCCATTAGGATGGGCATCCCTGCCGCTCGCGCCGTTGCGCCGGCGGACGCACACCCCACGAACCAAGGAAATTCATGGACAAGCCCGAATTCTTTCTGACCCCCGGCTACGGCCAGCGCCTGTACGACCTGCTGCACTACTCGCAAGCCGTGAAGATCGGCAACCGGGTGGAGATCTCGGGGCAGGGCGGCTGGAACGACGAGCTGCAGATTCCCGAATCGCTGGAAGAGGAGATCGAGCAGGCGTTCCGCAATGTCGAGCGCACCCTGGCGGCGGCCGGCGCCGGCTGGCAGCACGTGGTGCACGTCAACTCCTATCACGTCGGCGGCTTCCCGCCGGAAGTCAACGCCACCATGGCGCGCCTGTACCGCCGGTACATGCCCGACCATGCGCCGATCTGGACCCAGCTGGGGGTCGAGGCGCTGGGCCTGCCCACCATGCGCATCGAGATCCGCGTGACCGCCATCCTGCCGTGACCCCGCGGCGCGGCGGCATCGGCGTCGCCGCGCCGGCGCGGCGATCAACTGGCCGAGCAGGCCGGCACCCACAGTACCGGCATGCTCTGCCAGAAAATCGCCAATACAGACAGCAGGCCCAGCGCGCCCGCCAGCCACGGAAAGAAGCCGGCGTCGTCCGTGCGCGGCCAGCGGCGCCGCTGGCGCCAGTTGACCCAGGCGATGAGGCCGGCCGCCGCCAGCGCCGCGGCCATGATGACCCAGGCCGCCAGGCCGGCCTCGACCCACAGCCCGTGCAGCGCCGGGCGCGCGCAGAACACGCCGTTGAGCGCGTAGACGAACACGAAATGCGCGGCCCATACCAGCGGGCCGGCCAGCAGCGACAGCAGCAGCGGGGTGAAGCGCATGGGCGTGTCCTCGTTCATCCAGGGCCTGTGCACGTTAAAAGGAACCCATCTAGCCCACCAGGCGCGGAAAGCCGTGGGCCGCCAGGATGGCGACCAGGCCCTGCGCCACCGTGTAGTGCCACAGCAGCGCGGTGTTGTCGAAAGTGGCGCGCCGGTCCGGCGCCAGCCGGCCGGCCCAGGCGCGCGCCGCCGTGAACAGGCTCATGAAGCCCACCGCCACCGCCAACACGCCTTGCAGGCCGGCCAGGGCATAGACGGCGGCGGCGTAGGCGCTGTCCTGCGGACGCAGGCCGGTGCGCCACTGCGCGGCCAGTTCGAGGCCGGTGGCCGCCAGCAGCAGCGCGGCGCCCAGCGGCAGGCCGAAGCGCGTCCAGCCGAGCCGGCCGGCGCGCAGGCGGCGGCCGGCGAGCCACGCCAGGATGCTGCTCGCCGCCAGCAGGGCGGCCCCGGCCGCCGGCCACGCCGGGCCGGCCAGCGCTTCGCGCGCGGGCCAGACCTCAGGCGAGGTGGTCCACAGGAACAGGTACGAGAACAGCAGCGCGCAGAAGATGCTGGCGCACACCATCACCAGCATCACCATGGCCCACCACGAATGCGAGCCCGGGCCGGTGCACGACACCGGCAGCCGCAGCCCGCCGCCCACGTCCACCGGCGGATGGTCGGGGCCGGGATCGGCGTCCCACAGCCAGCGCAGGATCATGGCCACCGCCAGCACCCCGAAAGCCGCCGCCGGCAGCGTCAGCTTGGCGGTCAGCAGCAGGAAGAAGCCGGCGGTGCCGAGCGCCGCCAGCACCGGCGCCCAGCCCGGGCCGGGCAACTGCAGCACGTACTGCGGCCGCGCGTCGATGGCGCTGGTGACCAGGGTGGAGCGCCGGCCGGTCGGCGCGCCGGGCAGGTAGTGGCGGCCGGCCTCCACTTCCTCGGCCAGGCCGGGCTGGTCCCACAGCGGCTCGCGGCTGGTCACCCACGGCACGCTGCGCGGGCCGGCCACGCCGGCCGGCAGCCATTCCAGCGTGCCGGCCCGCCATACATTGCCGGCGTTGTGCTCGACCGAGGGCCGGAAATTGCGCGCCAGGTCGACCAGGAACACCAGCACGCCCGCCGCGATCATGTACGCGCCCACCGTCGACACCAGGTTCAGCGCGCCCCAGCCATACTGGTCGGCATAGGTGTAGACGCGGCGCGGCATGCCCGCCAGCCCGGTCAGGTGCATGGGAAAGAACCCGACATTGAAGCCCACGAACATCAGCCAGAAGGCCCAGCGCCCCAGGCGCTCGGACAGCGGGCGCGCGCTGACGCACGGCATCCAGTAATAGAAGGCCGCGAACAGCGGGAACACCATGCCTCCCACCAGCACGTAGTGCAGGTGGGCCACCACGAAGTACGTGTCGTGCGCCTGCCAGTCGAACGGGATCACCGCCACCATCACGCCGGTCAGTCCGCCCAGCACGAAAATGAAAAAGAAGCCCAGCAGAAACAGCATCGGCGTGCGGATCGGGCGCAGGCGCGGCGCCGCGGCGATGGTGGCGATCCAGGCGAACACCTGCACGCCGGTGGGAATGGCCACCGCCATGCTGGCGGCGGAGGCGAAGCTGAGCGACAACTGCGGGATGCCGGTGGCGAACATGTGGTGCACCCATAGCCCGAAGCTGAGGAACGTGGTGGCCACCACCGCCATCACCACCGCCCGGTAGCCCACCAGCGGGCGCCCGGTCATGGCGGGAATGATCATCGACACCATGCCGGCCGCCGGCAGGAAGATGATGTAGACCTCCGGGTGGCCGAACAGCCAGAACAGGTGCTGCCACAGCAGCGGGTCGCCGCCGCGCTCGGCCACGAAGAACGGCAGCCCGAAGGCCCGTTCCAGCTCCAGCAGGGCCGTGGCGACGATGACCGCCGGAAACGCGATGATCACCATGCCCGAGAACGCCAGCATGATCCACGCGAAAATCGGCATCTTGTCCAGCGTCATGCCCGGCGCGCGCGTGCGCAGGATGCCCACCGCCAGCTCGATGGCCCCGGCGATGGCCGAGATCTCGATGAAGCCTATGCCCAGCAGCCACAAGTCGGCATTGACCGCCGGCGAGTAGGTCGAGCTGGTCAGCGGCGGGTACATGAACCAGCCCCCGTCCGGCGCCAGCCCCGCGAAAATGCTGCTGAAGAACACCAGGCCGCCGATCGCGTAGGCCCAGTACGCATAGGACGACAGGCGCGGAAACGGCAGGTCGCGCGCGCCCAGCATGTTGGGCAGCAGCAGCACCGCCATCGCCTCCACCGCCGGCACCGCGAACAGGAACATCATCACCGTGCCGTGCATGGTGAAAAGCTGGTTGTACAGCGCGTGGCCGATCAGCGTGTTGTCCGGCACCGCCAGCTGCGTGCGCATCAGCAGCGCCAGGATGCCGGCCAGCAGGAAGAACAGCAGCGCGGTGCCGATGTACAGCAGCCCCACATAATTGTTGTTGACCACCGTGATGGCGCGCCAGCCGCGCGGGCGCCGCCAGATGCGCAGCAGTTCCTCGCGTTCGCCGGGAGGGCGCGGCAGCGGGTTGGGCAGCGGGTCCGGCGTCATCGCAGGCCTTCCAGGTAGCGCGCCACGGCGCGCAACTGCTCGCCGGTCAGCGTGTTGAACGAGGGCATGGCATTGTCCGGCTTGATGTGCTGGCTGCCGGCGATCCAGCCCGCCAGCGTGCCGACGTTGTTGGGCAGCATGCCCGCCGCCAGCGACAGGCGGCTGCCCACGTGGGTGAGGTCCGGGCCCAGCGTGCCGGCGGCCGCGGTGCCGCGAACGGCGTGGCACTGCGCGCACGCCTGCATGAACAGCCGCCGGCCCGCCTGCAACTGGCGCGCCGTCTCCGGAACCGGCGCGGCGGGGCGCTGCTGGGCCTGCAGCCAGGCCTGGAAATCCTGCGCGGCCAGCACCTGCACGTCGAACATCATGTTGGCGTGCTGCGCGCCGCAATACTCCGCGCACTGGCCGCGGTAAGTGCCGGTCTGCCGGGCATGCAGGCGCAAATGGTTATCGTGGCCGGGCACCATGTCCAGCTTGCCGGCCAGGTTCGGCACCCAGAAACTGTGCACCACATTGCGCGACTTCAGCACCAGGTCCACCGGCTGGTCCACCGGAATGCGCAGCTCGTTGGCCGTCTCGAACAGCGTGCGGCCCTGCTCGTCCAGGTAGCGCACGCGCCACCACCACATCTCGCCCTGCACCTCGATGCGCGCCGCCGCCGGCGCGTCGCCGCGCAGCATCGCCGCCGCGATCCCCAGGCTGTATATCAACAGCGCCGACAGCGCCACCACCGGGAACGCCAGGCCGGCGCCCAGCACCAGCGCCCGGCCCGACAGGCGCTGGCGCAGCCGCGCCGGGCCATACAAGGCCAGCGCCAGCAGCACCATCACCGCCACGAAAATCGCCGTCCCCGCCAGCAGCATCACCCAGCCGATCTCCGCGCTGAGCGCGGCGTGGTCGCCGCGCGGATGCAGGGCCGACTGCTTGTCGGCCCACAGCGACGACAACAACAGGACTAGGACGGTGGAAGCGCTGGAATCGGGCATGGCGGCCAAAGGGTTGGCATGGCCGCCTGGCGCCGGCAAGGGCGCGCATGCAGCCGCGGAGCGCGGCCATGTGCAAGCGCCATGCCCGACAGGCCTCGGCCGCGCCGCGCGAGCCCGCCTTGGCATACCCACCGGGCAAGAGCGCCGCCGCGCACCGAAGGGAAGATTTACAAACCGCCGGTTTTTTTGCTGCAAGCCGCGTGCCCGCCCGGGCGCGCCGGCAGAGAGCGGCGGCGCTGGCAAAGCACTTGCTATATCGCTGCAAAAACGGGGATCCACCATGCACCGCTTGACCTTCGCGGTACCACGGGCCCGGCCCGGCCCGCCGACACGGCCGCCGCGCCGCGCGCCGGGCGCTTCGCCCGCGCGGCTCCGGCGCCTGGCGGCGCGGCTGGCGGCCGCCGTGCCGGCCGTCGCCTTATTGGCCGCGCTGGCCGGCTGCGGCGAACCGCCCGCGCCGCTCGCCGCCACGCCGCAGGCCGGCGCGCTGGCGGGCGCCGACAGCGCGCGCGGCCGCCAGCGCATCGTCGCGCAGGGCTGCGTCAGCTGCCATAGCATCCCCGGCATCAAGGGCGCCGGCGCGCGGGTCGGGCCGCCCCTGGGACACCTGGCCAAGCGCGCCTACCTGGGCGGCGTGCTGGCCAACACCCCCGCCAACCTGGTGCGCTGGCTGCGCGACCCGCCCGCCATCGCGCCGCACACCGCCATGCCCAACCTGCGGCTGAGCGAGGCCGAGGCGCGCGACATCGCCGCCTACCTGCTCACCCTGCGCTGAAGGACGCCGCCATCATGAGAAAGCGCACGCGCATCATCGGCCTGACCCTCGCAGGCGTCGCGGCCGCCGGCGCGGCCGGCGCGCTGGCCCTGGTCTACAGCGGCTGGTACGACAGCGCCGCCACCCACCCGCACACCGCGCCCGTCAACCATGTGCTCGACATCGCCCTGCGGCGCTCCATCAGCGTGCGCGCCGCCGACATCGCCGTGCCGGCGCTGGACGACCCGCGGCGCGCCCTTAACGGCTTCAAGCTGTTCCGCGCCCACTGCGTGCAATGCCACGGCGCGCCCGGCATCGCGCCGGACCCTTACGCGCGCGGCATGATGCCGGCCCCCGCCGCCCTGGTGGAGACCGCCCGCCAATGGCCCGCGTCCGAGGTCTACCTGGTGATCCGCCAGGGCATCAAAATGACCGGCATGCCCGCCTGGCAATACCGTCTGCACGACGACGACATCTGGGACGTGGTGGCCTTCATGAAAGTGCTGCCGCGCCTGTCGCCGGCCCAGTATCGCGAGTGGGACCGCAGGCACCCCGGCGCGCCCGCGCCGCGCCCGCTGGAGACGCCGGCGGAGCTGCGGCCGGGCGATCCTGAAGCCGGCCGGCTGGCCATGCAGCAATACCTGTGCGTGACCTGCCACGCCATCCCCGGCGTGGTCGGCGCCAACCGCCACGTCGGGCCGCCGCTGGGCGGCATCGCCCGCCAGCGCTACATCGCCGGCGTGCTGCCCAACACCCCCGCCAACATGGCGCGCTGGCTGCGCGACCCCAGCGCCATCGACCCCGATTCCGCCATGCCGGACCTGGGCGTCAGCGAACAGGACGCGCGCGACATGGCCGCCTTCCTGCACACGCTGGACCAGCCGGAGTAGGCGCCAGGCCTTCAGTACAACCAGGGAATCAGGCGCCAGGTGCGCTTGCGGTAGTTCTCGTACTGCACCCCGAAATGCGCGCGCAGCAGCCGCTCCTCGCTGCGCATGCGGGCGATCAGGGGCGGCAGCATGCACAGCGCCAGCAGCACGCCGACCGCCGAGCGGAACGTCAGCGCCCAGCCCAGCATGCTGATCAGCAGCCCCAGGTAGCTGGGGTTGCGCACCTTGCCATAGATGCCGGTGGTCACCAGCTCGTGCCCCGGCTGGATCGCCACCAGCCCGCTGAAGCGCCGCCCCAGCACGAACACCGGCCACAGCCGCAGCGCGCCGCCGATCGCGAACACCGCCACGCCGGTCCAGCGCAGCGTGTCGCCGTCCATGGTCCAGAAATCGATGCGGTCGGTATAGGCCGGCACGAACCCGCTCAACAGGCCCAGCAGCGCGAAAGCGGTCAGCACCCAGCGGTTGTCGCGGTCCTCGTATTCGCCCGGGTTCAGGTTGCCGCCGCTGAACAGCGCGGCGGTCGACAGGGCGAACAACACCACGGCCAGCGCGATGCGCGCCGGATGAGAGAAGAACGCCGCCACGCCGCCGTAGCCGAAGACGGCCAGGGCCAGGTAGAAGAGCGTGCCCAGGAGCGTGGCGAGCACGATGGCGGGGGTGGGGCGCATGGGGGCCTCGCAACGAAGGCGGTGATTCGATGATATGCCTGTTTGCGGGATTTCCCCTAGAGTCTGGTCTTGTCGGTCCTTGTCTGGTGTGGTTACCATTCGACATAAAAGTCAATAAATAAAGCGCGGCACGAGGGTGGGACGATGGGAAAGAGGAGTCCTGGGCGAGGTTTCGCATTGGTGCTGGGCGCTGCCATTGCAATTGCGCCATTGATTGCGTCGGCTTTCCAAGTGTTGCCGCGTATCAGCGACGTGGACAGAAAACTGGCCAGCCTAGGCAGCAACCGGATCATCGATGGATTCGGCCAGTGGCTGTCGGGCATAGCGGTGCCGATGCTGAAGCATCCCGTGCACGAAGCCATCACATTGAACGCCGTCGAGTGCGCGGCCGCGCCGGGCGCGGAATCTTCCTGCGTCGAGGTGGACGCAATACGCAAACACCAGGTGCTGCTGTACGGCACGCGCTGGCCAGACGATCCGCCATTTCCGTTGAACCGTGCCTCGCCGCCGCGCATCTCCGACTGCGATCCCAAGGTCACCTTGCGGTCGACCGCGCAGCCCAAGTGCTGGATCGGGCTTTTCCGGGACGCCGACAAGACCGCCAAGCGCCGCCTGCAGACCCATGCCGATCAGCCCGCCTTCGGGCCGGGAGATTACTTGCTGTACCGATCCCATTTCGGCGACCTGCAATTCTTCCACGCCATGGCGGCATACGACGGCGAAATCGCAGCCGCGACCCGGCAGCGCATGCGAATGTGGGCGCGGTTCCTGTGGGGCGTGGCCACCAAGACGATTCCCACCGATCGCTTCATCCGCACGCTGGGCGTGCCGGACCTGGATCTTTATTTTCCCGGCGACATGACGGCAACCAACCTGTTTGCGACCGGCATCGTCGAAGTGCGCAAGGACCTGGACAAGGTTGCGCTAGGCGTGTTGCTGCACATGGTGCAGGACAGCTTCTCCCAAGCCCATGCAGGCAGGCAGCCCGAGACAGGAATTGCGTGCGAGGCCATACCGCGCTTCCGCCAGCCGGGCAAGATCAGTCGATTCTATAGCTACGCGGGGCAGGATGGCTCGTTGCACGATCATGAGGATACGTTCGATGCCTTGTCCTTGCAGACATTGCAGACCAGCCCCAATGTCGTCGACGCGAGCCGGGCATTCCTGACGCTGTGGAAAGAGCAAGCGCCGTGGAGCGAGGCGGAGAAATACTTTGATTGTGTTTTTGCGCTTGAGGATATTGAAGCGGCGGCGGGGGCGGGGCCGTTTGGGGGGTGAGGGAGGATTTCTACTTTCGACCGGTTGCAGTCGCTGGCTTACGCGCACGTGATGACACCCGGGCGTCGGCTGCTTCTCAGATGCCGGACTTTAATTATCACGGCTCAGCCGATCAACTGAATCGGCTTTACGTGGCTAACACCCTCTTCGTATTTGACCTCACCACAACTGCAGAATCATCATTCATGTACAAAAGGCAGGCATATGGGGTGGACCGACAGCAAGACATTTGAGGTAGAGGTTTTGCGGATTGCGAGAGCTAAATGGCCGGCGAGTGCTATGGCAGGCGCGGCGATCCTAGATGGTCGAGAGCGAGACGGAGTCTTTGAAACTGAAGAGGGCGTACATTTCATTGAGGCGACTATTTCTCGATCGCAAGATAAGGCTAGGCATGATACGAAAAAGCTCCATCAGGCCATTGTCCAGCAGACGAAGCTAACACCTCTGAAAGTAGCTCGTGGATGGTTCATTACAGCTGAAGAACCCACTGCTGATCAGCGGAAGGAAGTGGAAAGGGCGGGCAAAGGCCAAGTAGTCGCAGTTTCGTTTGCTCAATTCCAACAATCGGTAATCGATGTTGGGGCGTATTTGGCTGCACGTTTAAATCATGTATTCGGCAGCGTCCTAGACCCGGAGACGAAACAGCCAAATCCAGCAATCGATTATGTTCCAATAAACTTGGAAAACAAAATAGATTCCGAGCGCTGGAGTGTTCGTCAAATCTGTGCAGCGTTGCATCGCGGAGAGCGTTTCACACTGACTGGGCAATTTGGCGCAGGTAAGAGTATGACCTTGCGCCAAGTTTTTCGGGAGTTGCGAGATGATTATCTGCGTGGCCGCACCGCACTCTTTCCTGTATATGTAAATCTGCGGGAGCATACAGGGCAGGTCGATGCTGTCGAAGTGTTAGAAAGGCACGCCCGCAGAATAGGGTTCGAATCTCCATCGAGTCTCGTCCGGGCTTGGCGCGCAAAGTTCTGCATCCTGCTTCTTGATGGGTTTGATGAGCTTACAGCGCTTGGTGTACAGCGAGCGACGTTTAGTCGACTTCGGACAATTCGCAAGCGTGCATTGGAATCCGTGCGACAACTTGTAATGGAGACACCAGCAGGCGTCGGCGTTATCGTCGCTGGCCGTGATCATTTTTTTGCTAATAATACTGAAGTCGAAGATAGCCTAGGACTGACAGGCCAAGTGATTCACCTCACGACTTCTGAATTTACTGAAGAGCAAGTCGTGCAGTTTCTTCGTCAACAACCTGGCAATGGTCACGATCAATTTCCGCCGTGGCTGCCGACTAAGCCTCTGTTTGTCAGCTATTTGGCATCTAGTGGTCTCATAGGCACTGTCGCCGATGGTGAAAAGTTTTCCGACGCTGCAACAGGGTGGGACTACCTTGTGGACCAGATATGTGAACGCGAGGCGAGAATTGATTCTCGATATCTAGATGGGCTGACAATACGAAAGATATTGGGTCGGCTGGCAACGTATGCACGTGCGTCTGATGACGGTCTTGGGCCGCTACGTCCACAGCATTTAAAGAGAGCATACAGCGAGATTTGTGGATTTGAGCCGGATGATCAAGCTTGGTTGATATTGCAACGATTGCCAGGGCTTGTAATTTATGAAGTGGAAGAAGATTCAAGGAAATTTATCGATGGAGAGATGGTTGCGGTATATCGTGCGGGAGATCTTCTTGACTTCGTTCACGATCCAATGGGCGCGCTAGCGAACCTGGATTTTGTCGATGCGCTTTCCCAATGCGGCACCGTTATTGGTCGCCACGCGGTTACGATAGCTGCAAAAAAGCTCCAATATGATATGGATACAGGAGCCTTGCACTCGCTGCTAACATCAATTGAAAATTCGTCTGGTCTTAATGCGTTGCGGGCAGATATGTTGCTGCTTGCGATGAATCTTGGACTGGCGGTGCCTTTCCCGACGCTCATAGAAGGAGTTTTTTTTCAGCCGGACGCCTTTGAAATCGATGAGGATATGCCAGACATCCATGGTGTAACTTTCCAAGATTGCTACTTTGAGGAAGTGCAGATTGACGCTGCTAACACGCAATACATACCAACCTTCAAAGAGTGTGTGATACAGCGTCTTCTGGGAAAGCCTTCCATGGCGGAGCTACCATCTGGTCGGTTCATCAAAACAGAAATTAACGATTTTGAAACGGTAGCGAATACCAACGCGTCGATCCGCGCTGTTGCTCGTTTGACGGCTGGCGAGAAAGTACTTCTTACAGTTCTACGGAAGCTTTTCGTGCAAAGCCTAGGTGGACGTTCAGAGTCCGCACTATATCGCGGACTTGATACCACGGAAAAACAACTTGTTACTCCCATCATTAAGATGCTTCAACAGCGCGGATTTATTACTCTAATGAACCGTGGTGACGGAACGATTTGGATCCCCGTACGACGTAAGCTTGACTACATACGCAAGTTACTTGCAAATCCTTCATTATCCGAGGATTCACTGATGGCGGAAGCTCGCCAGATATCTGAATAGAGCTTTAGCGGGGATGCAAAAATTGTATATATAGCAGAGGGGGGCACCGCGAATATACAGCGAGTCCGGATGCGGCGTGCGTGTCATGCCCGGCACGCTGCAGTTGCAGCGGATCCGTTCGGCCGCGTACTGCCGGGCGATGACGCTAGTCATGTGGTTGAGCCCTACTTTTGCCGTGTTGTAGGGTAGGAACTGCATTGAGCTCTATTTCAGGCTGGCGGTTGATGACACTGGTGATGGATCCGCCGCCACGGCACATGTGAGGCAGTACGGCGCGGGACATGGCCATGGGCGTGGCCATGCGCGCGGGCGTGAGGAAGGTGGTTTTCTCTTCCGTCATCCAGCCGACCTGCACGCGCTTGAAGAATCACGCCAGCAAGATCCCGGTGGAAGAGGCGCTGTATGCCTCGCGCCTACAGTACACCATTTTGCAGCCCGCGAACTTCATGCAGAACATCGGCCTGGCCTGGCCGGCGGTTTTGCGGCATGGGGTATTCGCCGAGCCTTTTCCCAATGAAACCCGCATTGCGCGCGTGGATTACCGCGATGTCGCCGAGCTTGCGGCTGTCGCGCTTACGGAAGACCGGCTGGCTTACGCTACCTTGGAACTGTCGGCCGGCATGTTGAACCGCGTGGAGGTTGCGGCGATCATGTCCGAACACTTGGGGCGGCCTGTCGCGGCCGCCGAGCTGTCATTCGATGAGTGGGCGCGGCTTGCCAACTTGCCGTATCGCGGCGAACAACTGGAGATGCTGGCCGCGGTGCATGAGCATTACCGCCGGTTCGGGCTGGGCGGCAATGCGCTGGTGCTGACGGCCGCGCTGGGCCGGGAACCGCGCTCCGTGCGCCAGTACATTCAAGGCTTGGCGCGATCGCCTGTGGGGGCTTCGACGGTTTGAGCGTCGCGCAGGATCTGGGTGTCCGCTTTCCAGTTCTTCTGCCTGGAGAATCTTCCCACGGCTTCCTCGGCATCTACCCCGATCCGCTGCATCCGGTCCTGCAGCGCCGCCGCATTGCGCGCCAGCACCTCATCCCCCGGCAATGCCCCGCGCGCCGCGATGATGACCCGGTTGCCTTGCCGCAGGTTGAAGAAGTCCCCGAACACCGCCGCGTAGGTGGCCGATTCGCGCTCGTACAGCTCGCTGTTGGTGAAGGTGTTGGCCACCACGATGCCGTCCTCGGCCAGGATGCCGCGCACGTGCTCGAGGAATTCGCGGGTCATCAGGTGCGCGGGGATGTAGTCCACGTCGAAGGCGTCCAGCATGACCATGTCGTATTGCCGGCCCTCGCGGTGGGCGCGTTCGATGTAGGCGCGGCCATCTTCCAGGAACAGGCGCTGGCGCGGGCCCGGCTGGTAGCCGAAGTAGGCTTCGGCGACTTTGGCGATGGCGGGGTCGATCTCGACCGTGTCGATGGTGGCCTGGGGCAGCAGCCGGGCCAGGGTCTTCTGCAGGGTGGCGCCGCCCAGGCCGACGATCAGGATGCGCCGAGGCGCGGGCTGCACGAACAGGGCGCTGACCATCATGCGGGTGTAGCGGAACACCAGGGTGTCGGGCTCGGCCAGGCTCATGCAGGTCTGGCGGCCGAAGTCGACCATGCTGTTGAAGTTCAGGCAGCGTTCGCCGTTTTCTTCGAAGACGAGGATTTTGCCGAATTGGGAGGGTTCGGTGTGCAACAGTTGCGGCTCGGCCTGCGCGTGCGGGGCGGGGCTGGCGAGCAGTAGTGCGCAGGTGCAGAGGATGGATCGCAGGGGGCGGGGCATGAGGCGGGGGTGGGGGATGGGGCTCCTAATGATATCGCCCTGGGGGTGGGGGGTGGTGGAGGAAGGTGTCTGACACCCCATGCGCGGTGGTGGCTGGCATGGGGCGTCTCGTAGGGGTGTCAGACACCTGGCAAGCACCTCGGCACCGCACCTGGCAAGCATCTCGCTGCCACATCTGGCAAGCACCTTGGTGCCGCACCTGGCTAGGCGCCTGGGTACCGCGCGTGGCTAGACGGCGCCGGCGTTTTTCAGGTCGGCGATCTGCCGCGCGCTGTAGCCCAGGACTTCGCCCAGTACGTAGTCGGTGCTGTCGCCCAGGGTGGGCGGGGGCACGTCGTACTTGACCGGGGTGCCGCGCAGGCGCAGCGGGCTGGCGATGGTGCCGACCGTGCCGCCGCCGGGCCGGGGGATGTCGACGCGCAAGCCGCGGTGCCGCACTTGCGGGTCCTGGAAGACTTGCTGGTAGTTGTTGATGCGGCCGCAGGGCACGTCGGCGGCTTCCAGGCGCGCGATCCAGTCGGCCGCGCGGCGCGTCAGCATGGCGCGGGCCAGTTCGGGCACCAGGGTGTCGCGGCCGACGATGCGGCCCTTGACCTTGGCCCAGCGCGGATCGGCGGCCAGGTCGGGGCGCTCGATGGCGGCGCAGTAGCGCTGCCATTGCACGTCGTTGCCGACCGCGACGACGATCTCGCCGTCGGCCACCGCGAAGACCTGGTAGGGCACCAGGCTGGCGTGGGCGTTGCCGTAGCGGTGCGGGATCTTGCCGTTGGCGAAGTAGCCGGTGATCTGGTTGCCTCCCAGGGCGACGATGCAGTCCAGCAAGGCCATGTCGATGTACTGCCCCTGGCCGGATACCGTGCGATGGTTCAGCGCGGCGAGGATGGCGATGGTGGCGTACATGCCGGTGATGACGTCGGCGATGGCGATGCCGGTTTTCTGCGGGCCGCCGCCGGGCAGGTCGTCGCGTTCGCCGGTGATGCTCATCAGCCCGCCGATGGCCTGGAACACGAAGTCGTAGCCGGGCTTGCGGGCGCTGGGGCCGTCCTGGCCGTAGCCGGTGATGGAGCAGTACACCAGGCCCGGGTTGACGGCGCGCAGGCTGTCGTAGTCCAGGCCGTAGCGCCGCAGGTCGCCGATTTTGTAGTTCTCTACCAGGACGTCGCTGCGCGCGGCCAGTTCGCGCACCAGTTGTTGCCCGGCCGCGCTGGCGATGTCGATGGTGATGGACTTCTTGCCGCGGTTGGCGGCGGCGTAGTAGGTTGAGTCGGCGGCGTCGTTGCCATGCGCGTCGCGGGTCCAGGGCGGGCCCCAGGCGCGCGTGTCGTCGCCGCTGCCGGGGCGCTCGACCTTGATGACTTCGGCGCCCAGGTCGGCCAGGTTCTGGGTGCACCAGGGCCCGGCCAGGATGCGGCTCAGGTCGAGCACGCGCAGGTGCGACAGGGCGCCTGGCGTGGCGGCGGGGACGGCGGGGTCGGGCATGGCGAGGCTTCCTTGCTGGCTTATTGGATGCTGATGTGGGCGTCGGCGATGACCTTGCCCCATTTGTCGATCTCGGCGTCGACGTAGCGGGCGAATTCGGGCTGGCTCATGGTGCCGGGTTCGGCGCCCTGCTTGGCGAACTGTTCTTTGATGCGGGGGCTTTGCAGGGCGGCCAGCACGTCGGTGGAGATCTGCCGGGTCAGCGCGGGCGGCATGTTGCCGGGCGCGTACAGGCCGAACCAGGCCATGGCCTCGAAGCCCTTGATGCCGGCTTCATCCAGGGTGGGCACGTCGGGCAGGGCGGCCGAGCGCTTCGGCGAGGTGACGCCCAGCGCGCGCAGCTTGCCGGCCTGGATATGCTGCAGCACGCCGGGCACGGAGTCGAACATCATGGGGATCTGCCCGCCCAGCAGGTCGTTCAGCGCCGGCGCGGCGCCCTTGTAGGGGATGTGGACCATCTCGGTGCCGGTCATGGATTTGAACAGCTCGCCCGACAAATGGTTGGCGCCGCCGGTGCCGGCCGAGCCGAAGTTGACCTTGCCGGGGTTGGCCTTGGCGTAGGCGACCAGTTCCTGCGCGGTCTTGGGCGGAAAGGACGGGTTGACCACCAGCACGTTGGGCACGGCGGCCACTTCGGCGATGGGGGTGAAGTCCTTGCGGGTGTCGTAGCGCAGGTTCTTGTACAGGCTGGGGTTGATGACGTGGTGCGTGGCGGTCAGCATCAGCGTGTAGCCGTCCGGCTCGGCGCGCGCCAGTTGTTCGGAATAGATGGTGCCGCTGGCGCCGGGCTTGTTTTCCACCACGACGGTCTGGCGCCATTGCTGGCTCAGCTCGTGGGCCAGCTGGCGCGCCAGGATGTCGGTGGTGCCGCCCGGCGGGAAAGGCACGACCAGGGTGACGCTGCGGGTCGGGAAGGGTTGGCGCGGCTCGGCCTGGCTGGCGGGGGCGGCCAGGGCGGCGGCCAGGGCCAGCGCGGCGGCGGCGGCTTGCGGCGAGGTTTTCATGTTTGTCTCCTGTGTTGTGTTCTGGTGTGTGGAGGGAAGGTGTCAGACACCCTGCGGGTGTCCGACACCTGGCAGACGTGGCGGGCGTGTCCGGCCCGTGCCGGCGCCCGGCCCGCGCTGCGCTCAGGCGGCGGGCGGGAATTCGACCATGGCTTCGCCGACCGCCACGGTTTCGCCGCGCTGGTTGGTGACTTGCACGTCCAGCGTGGCCCACTGGCTTTTTTCGGTCTTGCGGGTGGCGGTGATGGTGGCGCGCGGGGTGATGGTGTCGCCCGGCTTGACCGGGATCTTCCAGCGGGTTTCCAGGCGGCGCTGCACGCCGCCCTGCGGGTAGAGCCAGTCGGTCAGCATCTTGGTGATGACGCCGAAGTTGTTCATGCCGTGCATGATGATGCCGCCGAACTGGGTCTTGCCGAAGCTGCCCTGCATGTAGTCGTCGTCCAGGTGCAGGGGGTTGTAGTCCAGCGAGGCCTCGCAGAAGTCGCGGATGGATTCGCGGGTGGGCGAGAACGGCGTGCCGTCGATCTGCTGGCCGGCCTTGAGGGTTTCGAATGCGGTGGTGGTCATGGAAGATTCCTTGGATACGGGGCCGTGCGGTCACATGGGGCGGATGGTCCAGCCGCGGCCGGCGCAGATGACTTCGTCGCGCTGGTTGAAGAACACGTTGTCGTGCACGGCGAACAGGCGGTCTTTCTTGATGAACTTGTCCAGCGCGCGGGCCTGCAGGCGGATCACGTCGCCGGGCCGGGCGGGTGTGTGGTAGCTCCAGGACTGGCCGGCGTTGACGGTGCCGGGGCTGCGCATCCAGTCGTCGGCCGGCGTGCAGGCGAACATCAGCAGGATGTGGATGGCGGGCGGGGCGATCAGGCCCTTGTAGGGGGAGTTGCGCGCGTATTCCTCGTCGAAATACAGCGGGTGCAGGTCGCCCACCACGCGGCAGTATTTCTGGATGGCTTCCAGGGTCAGGGTGTAGGGGATGGTCTTGCGCGGCTGGCCGGGCACGATGTCGTCCCAGATCTTGCGGGACTGGGCGTCTTTCCAGAAATCGGTTTCGAAGGTGGGTTCTGTCATGGTCGCGGGCTAGGGTGGGCTGGGGGTTGAACAACGGGATCATTCTGCTACAATGACCGCTTAGCGGATATTAATATCCGCTTTATGGTCATTGTGGAAGGCGTTTTTTGCCGTGTCAAGCACATGGCAGGGGGTCGCATGGCAACACCGGAAAGCGAATCGTTCGTCCGCACCTTCGCGCGCGGGCTGAAAATCATCGAAGCAATGGGGCAGGGCGCGGCCCGCCAGACCCTCGGCGACGTGGCCGAGGCCGTGGACCTGCCGCGCACGGCGGTGCGGCGTTTTCTGCTGACGCTGATCGACCTGTCGTTCGTCAAGACCGACGGCAAGTACTACTGGCTGACGCCCAAGGTGCTGCGGCTGGGGCTGTCGTACCTGTATTCGCTGCCGTACTGGCGGCAGGCGCAACTGGCGCTGGAAGAGCTGTGCGCGCGCATCGGCCAGTCGTGCGCGGTGTCGGTGCTGGACGAGGAAGACATCGTCTACGTGCAGCGCCTGCATACGCGGCGCATCCTGCCGATGAGCCCGTCGCTGGGCAGCCGCCTGCCGGCGCACGCGGTGTCGATGGGCCGGGTGCTGCTGTCGGGCCTGGACGACGCCGCACTGGACGCCTACCTGGCCACGGCCACGCTCAAGAAACTGACCGCCGCCACAGTGGTGGACCGCGTCCAGTTGCAGGCCGCCATCGTGCGGGCGCGCGAGCAGGGCTATGCCTGGGTGGACGGCGAGCTCGACGAATCCATCGCCGGCCTGGGCGTGCCGGTGCGCGACAAGGACGGCGCCATCGTGGCGGCCATCAACGTCAGCCTGCCGGCCGGCAGCTTCGACGAGGCCACCGCGCTGCGCGAGTTCCTGCCCGAACTGCGGCACACCGCCTCGCAGCTGCGCGCCGCCGGCGTCAGCTACTGACGGCGGCCGACACCCCTAGCCACGCCGCGCGCCTGTCCGCTACAGTTGGCGCCATCGCCGGCCAGTGCCGCCGGCTTCGCCAGCGAAGGACTTTCCGCCCATGCCGCGCCGCCTGCCCCCGCTTTCCGCATTGCGCTTTTTCGAGGCGGCCGGCCGGCATTGCAGTTTCAAGCTGGCGGCGGCCGAACTGAACGTGACGCCCAGCGCGGTCAGCCATGGCATCGTCGGGCTGGAGCACGCGCTGGGCGTCGATTTGTTCGCGCGCGGGCCGCGCGGGCTGACGCTGACGCCGGAGGGCGCCGACTACCTGCTGTACGTGTCGGAGGCGTTGTCGCTGATCGCCGCCGGCACGCAGCGCCTGCCGGCCGGGCCGGGCGGGCGCGCCATCGCCGTGAGCTGCGCGCCCACGCTGGCCTCGCGCTGGCTGCTGCCGCGCCTGCAGGCGTTTCGCGCGCAGTGGCCGGGCGTGCACCTGAGCATCGACACGGCGCAGCGGCACGTGGGCTTTCCGGTCGACGGCTTCGATTTCGCCATCCGCATGAGCCGCGGCCCGATCGCCGCGGCGTCATGGGCGCGGCTGTTCGGCGAGCGGCTGGCGCCGGTGTGCAGCCCGGCGTATCGCGACACGCTGTTGGACGCGCGCGGCCAGGTGGACTGGCGGCGCGCCACGCTCATCCACGTCACGCTGGCCAGCGAGGACTGGCAGGCCTGGCTGGAAGGCGCGGGCGATGCGGCCGGCGAGGCCATCGGCCTGGCGGGCGGGCTGCGCTTCGACACCATCCAGCTGGCGTTCGAGGCGGCCGCGGCGGGCCTGGGCGTGGTGCTGGGCCGGCGCCCGCTGGTGGACCAGGACCTGGCCGCCGGCACGCTGGTGGAGCTGCCATTGCCGGCGCTGCAGGCCCAGACGGCGTACTGGCTGGTGAGCGCCGACGCGGTCGAGCGCCGCAGCGAGGCGCTGGCGTTCCGCCAGTGGGTGCTGGACGAGGCGCGCGCGTTCGGCGGCGCGCCGGGCGGTTGAGCAAAACCGGTACGACGCCGTGGCGCGGCCGCTTGCAAGGCCGCCCGGGCGGATGAAGAACCTTCACTCGCCATCAAAATCTTTTCCTTTGCCGGCGCGGCCGCGCGCTGCCACCATGCGGGCAAGGAGAACGCATCATGCAGACCGCAAACAACAGCGGACGCCTGGCGTCCGGCAATACGGCCCTGGCCGTCGTGGTGGCGGCGGCGCTGATACTCAGCGCGGCCATGGGGGTACGGCAGACCTTCGGGTTGTTCATCAACCCTTTCTCGTTCGATCGCGGCCTGCCGGTCACGCAGATCGCCTTCGCCATTGCCGTGCACAACCTGGTGTGGGGCGTGGCGCAGCCGTTCGCCGGCGCGGCGGCCGACCGCTACGGCTCGGCGCCGGTGGTGGCGTTCGGCGCGGCGGCGTTCGCGGCCGGGCTGGCGCTGACCTCGGTGGCGGATTCGCCGGTGTTGCTGGTGCTGGGCATGGGCGTGCTGGTGGGGGTCGGCATCAGTTGCACGGGATTCGGCGTGGTGCTGGCCTCGGTGGGGCGGGCCGCCGCGCCCGAGCGGCGCAGCATGGCGCTGGGCATTGCCAGCGCCGGCGGCTCGCTGGGGCAGGTGGCGCTGGTGCCGTTCGCGCAAGTTCTGCGCGACATGTCGGGGGTGTCGGCTTCGCTGTGGGGGCTGGCGGTGTTGATGCTGCTGGTGGCGCCGCTGGGCCTGCTGCTGGACCGGCCCGGCGCGGGCAGCGCGGCGGCCGCCCAGGAGCCGCCGGTGCCGCTGCGGCAGGCCGTGCTGCACGCTTGCCGGCATCGCGGCTATTGCCTGCTGACCCTCGGTTTTTTCACTTGCGGTTTCCAGCTGGCCTTCATCGCCACGCACCTGCCGGGCTACCTGGTACTGTGCCACATGCCGGCGGGGCTGGGCGCCACCGCGCTGGCGCTGATCGGCCTGTTCAACATGGCGGGCAGCTGGGCCTGCGGCTGGCTCGGCGGGCACTTCCGCCAGCAGCATGTGCTGGGCTGGCTGTACCTGATCCGCGGCGCGGCCATCGCGGCGTTTTTCCTGCTGCCCAAGAGCACGCTGTCGGTGGTGCTGTTCGCGGCGGTGATGGGGCTGACCTGGCTGGGCACCGTGCCGCTGACCAGCGGGCTGGTGGCCAAGGTGTTCGGCACCCGCCACCTGGGCACGCTGTTCGGCGTGTGCTTCCTCAGCCACCAGGTCGGCTCGTTCCTGGGGGCCTGGCTGGGCGGGCTGGTGTTCGACCTGACCGGTTCGTACACGCCGATCTGGGCGGCCACCGCGCTGGCGGGCCTGGTGGCGGCGCTGCTGCATTTCCCGATCGACGACCGGGCCGCCGCGCCGGTGCCGGCCGCCGCCGGCCTGGTCCAACGCTGAATCGATTGTTGATATAGTGGTTGCCCCGCCCAGCCGGGCCAGCCCCTATGTCGCCATCGATGTCCCAGGTCCTGTCCGACACGCCGTCCGCCGCGCCCGCCGATGCCTCCATCGCCGACGCGGTGCGCGTGCTCGAAGAAGACATCGTGCTGGGCGGCCTGCATCCGCGCGAACGCCTGATCGAGGACGACCTGATCCGCCGCTTCGGCCTGAAGCGCCATGCCGCGCGCGAGGTGCTGGCCGAGCTGGCCCGGCGCGGGCTGGTCGAGCGGCGCAAGCATGTGGGCTGCGAGGTGCGCGCGTTCACCGCGCAGGAAGTGGCCGAGCTCTACCAGATGCGCGAACTGCTCGAGGCCGAGGCCGCCCGCGCGCTGCCGTGTCCGCTGCCGGCCGAGGCCCTGCGCCAGCTGACCGAGATCCAGCGCGAACACGACCGCGCGGTGGCCGAGGGCGACCCGCGCGCGGTGTTCCATACCAACCAGCGGTTTCATCGCACGCTGTTCGGCTTCTGCCAGAACGGCGTGCTGCAGAAGGCCATCCAGGAATACGCGCGCCAGACGCACGCCATCCGCTTCGGCTCGCTGGTGGACGCCTCATACCGCGAGCGCGCGCGCCAGGAACACTGGGCCATGATCGCCGCGCTGCAGGAAGGCCGGCGCGACGACCTGATCCGCCTGTGCCGCGGCCACCTGGCGCCGTCGCGCGATGCCTACCTGGCGCTGAACCGCCACCTGCAGGCGCGCGGCTGAGGCGGCGCGGTCAGTCCGCCTCGCCCAGGCTGCCCAGGCTGGCCAGGGCGCGGCCGCGGGTCTCGGGCAGCAGCAGGGTGGCAAGCAGCACCACGGTGTAGGCGCCGCCGGCGAAGATGCCGATGGCCATGGCCAGCCCCATGCTGTTGCTCAGGTAGCCCACCAGGCTGGGAAATAGCGCGCCGATGCCGCGCCCGAAGTTGTAGGCGAAGCCCTGGCCGTTGGCGCGGATCTCCGACGGGAACAGTTCGGTCAGGTAGGCCCCCAGCCCGCCGAAAATGCCCGACGCGGCGAAGCCCAGCGGAAAGCCCAGGAACAGCATCTGGCCGTCGGTGAGCGGCACTTGCGTGTAGAAGTACACGCACACGCCCGACAGCACCGAATAGATGATGAAATTCACGCGCCGGCCCAGGCGGTCGGCCATGTGCGCGCCGGCGATGTAGCCGCAGAACGAGCCCAGGATGATCACCAGCAGGTAGCCGCCGGTGTTCAGCACCGACAGGTGGCGCTCCACTTTCAGGTAGGTGGGCAGCCAGGTGGTGACGGCGTAGTAGCCGCCCTGGATGCCGGTGCACAGCAGCGCCGACAGCAGCGTGGTCTTCAGCAGCGCCGGCGAGAAGATCAGCCACGGCGAGACCTTCGGTTCGCCGGCGGCGCGGCGGCTGCGCGCCTGTTCGAAGATTTCCGGTTCGGGCACGTGCTTGCGGATATACAGCACCAGCAGCGCGGGCAGCACGCCCACCCAGAACAGGCTGCGCCAGGCCCATTGCTCGGGCAGCACCGAGAACGCGATGGTGTAGAGCAGGGCGGCGATGCCCCAGCCCACCGCCCAGCCGCTTTGCACCGTGCCGACCGCGCGGGCGCGGTGCCGCGCCTTGATGATTTCGCCCATCAGCACCGAGCCCACTGCCCACTCGCCGCCGAAGCCCAGGCCCTGCAGGGCGCGCAGCACGAAGATCTGCTCGAAGTTCTGGGTGAAACCGATGCCCACCGTGCAGGCCGAGAACCACAGGATGGTGATCTGCAGCACGCGCACGCGGCCGTAGCGGTCGGCCAGGATGCCGGCGCCCCAGCCGCCGATGGCCGAGAACAGCAGCGTCACGGTGCCCAGCATGCCCGCCTGGCCGCGGTCGATGCCCCACAGCGCCACCAGCGTGGAGATCACGAAGGTGAACACCATGTAGTCCAGCGCATCGATGGTCCAGCCCAGGAACGAGGCGTAGAACGTGCGCTTGCCGTTTTGGTCGAGTTCGCTGAACCAGCTCATGGCGGCGTCTCCGCGTGGTTGTTATGGCAGCCGCGCTCAGGCGGCGGGAAAGTCGTACAGGGCCTGCGGGTTGTCCACCAGGATGCGCCGGCGCTGCGCCGGATCGGGCGCCCACTTGGGCAGCAGGTTGCGCAGCACGCCGGTGTCCGGCATGCGCGGGATGGCTACGTGCGGCCAGTCGCTGCCCCACACCATGCGGTCGGGCGCGGCCTCGATCAGCGCCTGCGCCCAGGGCGTGACGTCGTCGTAATGGTCGAACTGCTCGCTGATGCGATAGGCGCCGGACAGCTTGGCCCACCAGCCGTGGTCCCGCACGCCGCGCAGCAGCGCCTGGAAGCCGGGGTGCTGCATGCCCTCGGCGACCGGCATGTGGCCCATGTGGTCGAACACGCACGGCACCGGCAGCCGGGCCAGGCGCGGCGCCAGCTCGGGCAGGCGCCGCACGTCCATCAGGAACTGGGCATGCCAGCCCAGTTCCGCCAGGCGGGGGGCGAGGCGGTCCACCGCGTCCACGCCGACCCCGCCGCCGAACAGCACGTTGAAGCGCACGCCGCGCACGCCGGCCGCGTGCATGGCCGCCAGTTCGCGGTCGGGCACGTCCGGGTTCACCACGGCCACGCCGCGCAGCTGGCCGGGATGGCGGCGCAGCACGTCCAGCATGTAGCGGTTGTCGGTGCCGTGGACGCTGACCTGCACCAGCACGCCGCGCGCCATCCCGCAGGCGGCCAGCATGGCCAGGTACTTTTTCTCGGGGGCGGGCGGCGGCGTGTAGCTGCGGTTGGCCACGTAAGGGTGGCGCACGCCGTCGCCGATGACGTGGGCGTGCGTGTCGCAGGCGCCGGACGGAATGTCGAAGCTGGCCGGGGCGACGTCGGGCCGCGGACCCAGGCAAAGGGTGTGGTCGACCGGCGGGGTATCGTGGGAAGAAGACATCATGCAGGGCCTGGTTAGGGGTGCAGGCAGGCTACGCCCGTGATGTCGTTATCGTCAATAGGATTATTGATAAGACCTGAGGGCCGGGCCCCGGTGCGCGCGGACGGGGCCTGGCAGCGCAAAGCGGCGGCGGGCCGGCCCGCCGCCGCGAACCGCCTTAGAACTGGTGGCGGATGCCGACGCCGGCGGCCGTGCTCTTGAGGCCGTCGATGAAGGCATAGTCCTTGCCGTACGAACCGTAGGCGTACAGGTTGGTGCGCTTGGACAGGTCGTAGGTGTAGCCCAGGCTCCACACGTTCATGGTGGAGTCGCCGCCGGTCAGGCGGTCGTTGGACGGGTCGACGCGCTGCCACGAGGCGAACACGTTGCTGGCGCCGCCGATCGGCAGGGTCGCGCCCACCATGTACGAATTGGCCTTGAAGCCGTCGACGAAGCGGTTCGAGCCGAACTCGTTGCTGAACGGCGTGCCGGCCGGCACGTCCTGGCCGGTGAACCAGCCGTCGGTGGTGCGGGCGTAGGCGGCCGCCAGCTTCAGCACTTCGAAGTCGTACGACAGGCCGACCGCGTACTGGCGCGGAGTGGCGCTGTTGTCGATCTGGCTGCTGCTGTTGCTGCCGTTGAGCTGGTCGTAGGTCAGCGCGGCGTTCAGCGGGCCGTTGACGTAGCGCAGCCCGGCGGTGATGCCGCGCGTGTTGTCGGCAGTGCGGAAGCCGGTCTGGTCGTCGTTGCCGTCATCGACGTTGAACGAGTAGCCGGCGCCGAACTCGAAGCCGCCCCACGAAGGCGAGCGGTACATCACCATGTTGTCCCAGCGGGTGGTGTTGGCCGAGCTGAAGCCCAGGCCCAGGTTGGCCTGCGTGTAGCTGGTGTAGAACGGATCGATGTCGGCCAGGTATTTCGAGGCCATGTTGGTCTGGCGGCCGAATTCCAGGATGCCCCAGCTGTCGCTGGCCAGGCCGATGGTGGCCTGGCGGCCGAACAGGCGGTCGCCCTGGGCGCGCGAGCCGTTGCCGGAATCGAAGCCGCTTTCCAGGGTGAACACGGCGCGCAGGCCGTCGCCCAGGTCTTCGGTGCCGCGCAGGCCCCAGCGCGAGCCGGCCTGGATGCCGTTGATCATGCCGATGCGGCTGCCGTCGTATCCGTCGCCCTTGATTTTGTTGTAGCCGATGCCGGTGTCGATGACACCATAGAGAGTGACCGACGTCTCAGCCTGGGCCGCACCTGCGAAACCAGCCAGCAATGCGGCGGCGAGCAGCGTCTTTTTCGTCATCAGTGAGATCTCCTTGATTGAGGGGGAAAAAAGGCATGACCCGCCAGCATTGCAAGCGCAGGCGGGTCATTCCTAGGGGGCAATGGTAAAGCATTGCGCCGTACAGGCTGCTGAATCGGTCGTTTTTGTGGCCAAAAGCTGCTATTTCACGCTAATTCCCGGTGCGCAACCGGGCGCCGGAAGCGCTCGGCGGCCAGCAGGGCGGCGGCCAGCAAGGCCGCGCCGCCGGCCGCGATCATGGCCGCCTGAAAGCCGCTGGCCATGGCTTCCGCGTAGGCGCCGCGCAGCGCGGCGGGCACGGTGTGCTGGGTGATGGCGGCGCGCGCCACGGCGAGCGCGTCGGCGGCTCCGGCGCCGGCCAGCCGCCGGGCCAGGGCCTCGACGGCCTGGGCGCTCATCAACGTGCCCAGCAACGCGATGCCCACCGCCATGCCGGTCTGGCGCAGCGCGTTCATGGTGGCCGAGGCCATGCCCGAGCGCTCGCGCGCCACCGAGCCCATGACCGCCATGCTGGTGGCCGGCACGGCCAGGCCCATGCCGATGCCCAGCAGCGTCATCAGGGCGCTGACCAGGCCCGCGCCGGTGGCGGCGGTGAAGGAGGCCATGGCCAGCATGGCCGCGCCCATCAGCGCATAGCCGGCGATCATCAGCCGCGCCAGCGCGATGCGCGCGCTCAGCCGGCCGAACAGCACCGCCATGGCGCCCATGGCGACGAATTGCGGCGCCAGTTGCCAGCCCGTGGCCATGGGCGACAGCCCCTGCACCTGCTGCAGGAACAGCGAGAAAAAGAACAGGCTGCTGTAGCCTGAAAAGCCCAGCACGAACGAGGCGCAATTGTTGACCGCGAAGCCGCTGTGGCGGAACAGCGCCAGCGGCAACACCGGCCGGGCGGCGCGCCGTTCCACCGCGATGAACGCGGCCAGGCCGACGGCCGCCAGGGCCAGCGCCCATTGGGTGCCGGCGTGGCGCCAGCCGTGTTCGCCGGCGGCGATCAGCCCGTAGGTCAGCGCGCCCAGCCAGCCGATGCTGAGCGCCTGGCCGGCCGGGTCGAAGGCGGCATGGTCGGGGTGGGCGCTTTCGGGAATGGCCCACAGGCCCAGGCCGACCGCCAGCGCGCCCACCGGCAGGTTGATCAGGAAGATGCTCTGCCAGCCGGCATGATCGACCAGCACGCCGCCCAGCATGGGGCCGACAATCAGCGAAATGGCGGTAAACGAGGACCATGCGCCGATCACGTGGGCGCGCCGGGCCGGTTCGGTGAAGGCCTGGGTCAGGATCGACAGCGCGCCCGGGATCAGCAGCGCGCCGGCCACGCCCTGCACGGCGCGGCCGGCCAGCAGCAAGGGCAGGCCGGTGGCGGCGGCGCACAGCGCCGACCCCAGCATGAACAGCGCCACGCCGCCCAGCCAGGCGCGCCGCCGGCCGTAGCGGTCGCCCAGCGGGCCGGCCGACAGCATGAAGGCCGACAGGCACAGCGCGTAGGCGTCCACCACCCATTGCAGCCCGGCGATGTCGGTGTCCAGCGCGGCTTGCAAGGTGGGCAGGGCGACGTTGACGATGCTGATGTCCAGCACCGTGATGAAAGTGCCGAGGCATACGGCGGCGACCAGGGCGAGTTGGCGGGCGGGCAGCATGGGGGGGCGCATGGTTGATTCGGGGAGGGTTCATTTTATTTATCGACCGACCGTCGGTCAATTGAAAAAAGAATCATTCCCATATGGACCGCGCTGGCCGCGCGGCGCATCTTCTACACTCGGGGTTTTGCCAGCTCATCCACCCCCTGCCCATGCGCCCGGCTCGTCGTCCATCCGCCCCGCCGCCTACCGGCCCCGCCCGGCCGCCCCGCACCAAGCCGCCGGAGGTGCGGCTGGACGAGCTGATGGCGGCGGCCGAGCAATTGTTCATCGCCAAGGGGGTCGAGGCGGCCACGGTGAACGACATCGTCGAAGCCGCGGGGGTCGCCAAGGGCACCTTCTATCATTATTTCGCCTCCAAGCACGACATTCTGCTGGCGCTGCGGGCCAAGTTCTCGCAGGGTTTCCTGGCGCGCGTGGACGAGGCGGTGCGGGCCTGCGCGCCCGAAGACGGCGCGGCGCGGGTGCGGGCCTGGACCCACGCCGGCGTGGCCGCTTACTTGGCCGACTACCGGCTGCACGACGTGGTGTTCCACGACGCGCGCCACGGCGACCGCGGCACGCGCGAGAAGCACGATGTGCTGGACCAGCTGGAGCGGATCCTGGCGGACGGCCAGCGCGCCGGCAACTGGACGCTGGCCGCGCCGCGCCTGACCGCCATCGTGCTGTTCCACGCCATGCACGGCGCGGTGGACGACGCGATCGCGCGCGGCGAGCACGATGGCCAGGCGCTGGCGGCGCAACTGGCGGAGATCTTCCTGGGCCTGCTGCGCGGGGCGGCCGCCGGCGCGCGGGGGCCGGCGGCCTGATCCCCGCGCCCATGGCCGGCCCGGCGGCCTCACGCCGGCTGCTTGCCGGCCGCCGGCCCGGGCGCCGTGCGCAGCACCAGCGCCAGGCCGCCCAGGATGGCGGCCATGCCGGCCAGGCTCGGCAACGACAGGCGGTTGCCCAGCAGCAGGTAGTCCAGCAGGGCCGTGACGCCTGGCACCAGGTAGAACAGGCTGGTGACGTTGACCAGGTTGCCGGCCTGGATCAAGCGGTACAGCAGCAGCGTGGCGCCCACCGAAATCACCAGCCCCAGCCATAGCAGCGGCACCAGCAACTGCGGGCCGCCGTCCACCCGCCAGGGCTGGAACGGCACGAACGCCAGGCACAGCAGCAGGCCGGCCGCATATTGCAGCGGCAGGACGCGCAGGGGCGGCTGGCGCAGGCTTTTCTGCAGCATCGCGCCGCCCGTCATGCACAGCAGCGCGCCCAGCGCGTACAGCATGCCGGCGGCCGAGTAGCGGGCCAGCCCGATGCTGTCCCATACTACCAGCGCCAGCCCGGCCATGGCCAGCGCCAGCCCGAGCAGGCGCGGCAGCGGGAAGCGGCGCTCCAGCAGCGCCAGCGTCAGCAGCGGCTGCGCGCCCAGGGTGGTGGCCAGCACGCCCGGCGTGATGCCGTGGTCCAGGGCCAGGAAGTAGCAGATGGAATAGCCGCCGATCATGGTCAGGCCGGTGGCGGCCACGCGGCCGCGCGTCCCGGCCGGGGGCAGCCAGAGCTGGCGGGCCAGGCCGCCCAGCGCCAGCAGGGCCGCCAGCGCCAGCGCGAAGCGCAGCGCCAGGAAGGCAAAGGGCGTGGCGTGCGCCAGGCCCCATTTCGAGAAGATGGCGCCGCTGCCCCACAGCAGCACGAACAGGGTGGTGGCGCCATAGGCCTTGCAGGCCGTTTTTGCATCGATCATCGTAGTGTCCCGTCAAGGAAACGAACGGGCTCCCGCACGCGGCCGGCGTAAGCGCCGGACGGCGAATTCAAGGGGAAGCTGCGGGAGCGGCCAGGCGGGCTGGGATCAGCCCAGGACGGCGGCGGGCGGCGGCGGGGCCGCGCGGCCCGCGACGACGCCCGGCGGCGGGGCGACGGGGGCTACGACGAGGAAAAGACGCGACGCGCGCGCCGCGTCGGCAAGGGCCGGTGCGGGATGCAGGTGAGTATGGGGCGCGCGTCGGTTCATGATAGGTGCTTAAGCTACACGCCGTACGAGCGGGTGTCAACGCGGGCGCGGCGCTGCACCGCCAGGTCGAGCGCCAGCATGACCAGCAGCGAGGCGCCCACCAGCGGGAACACGATCCCGCCGGCCACCAGCAGGGCCAGGACGCCGCGCAGCGCGCCGCGCGAGGCCGGCAGCGGCGGAATGCCCAGGCCGCCGGCCGGGCGGCGCTTCCACCACATGACCGCGCCGGCCACGCACAGCAACACGATGCCCAGGCAGGCGGCCAGCAGGATCAACTGGTTGGCCAGCCCGAACTCCTGCCCCATGTGCACGTTGATGCCCCATTCCAGCGCCTTGCCCAGCGGGCCGTAGTCGCGGTAGCTCATGTCCAGCAGCGGCTGGCCGGTGTATTGGTCCAGGTGCACCACCCGCTGGCGCGCCAGGTCGTCGGGATACACCGACGCGGTGTAGACCCCGGTGGCGGATTGCGGCACATTGATGGCGTAGCCTGGCGCCAGGCCCAGGCGTTCGACGGCGCGCACCGCGGCGTCCAGGCCGATCGGCTGGCCGGCGTGGTGCGGCGCGGCCGACTCCGGCACGCGCGCCTGCTCCAGCGACCAGGTGGTGTGGCCCATGTGCGCCAGGTGCTCGTCGGACATCGGCACGGCCACGCGCACGCCGGCCGGATAGCCGAAGTTGTTGCCATTGGCCCATTGGTTGACCTTGCCGCCCCACACCAGCGACCACGGCATGCCGGTCAGCGCCAGGAACAGGATGAACAGCGCCACCGCCGCGCCCGTGACCGCATGCAGGTCGCGCCAGAACACGCGCTGGCGCGGGCCGCCGCGCACGCTCACCACGCCCTGCCGGCGCCCGCGCGGCCACCACAGGTAGGCGCCGGTCAGCACCAGCAGGATCGACCAGCCGGCGGCGATCTCGATCGCGCCGTTGGCGATGGGGCCGAAGTAGTCCAGGCTGTGCAAGCGCCGGACGGTCCACATCAGGGTGTCGCGTTCGCCCAGCGCGCCCAGCACCCGGCCGTCGTAGGGGTCGACGTACACGCCGAGGCTGGCGCCGCCGGCCGGCTTGACCACCACCTGGGCGGCGGCGTCCGGCGCGGCGGGCGGCAGGTACTTGACCAGGGTGCCGGGGTGGGCGCGCAGGGCGGCCCGCGCCAGCGCCGAGGGCGGCAGGGCCGGCGCGTCGCGCGCCTCGACGTGCCGCAGGTCGTGGTACCAGGCGTCCTCGATCTCGTTGTGGAACAGGTACAGCGCGCCGGTGGCCGCCAGCAGGATGAGAAAGGGCAGCACCAGCAGGCCGGCGTAGAAATGCCAGCGCCATACCGCGCGGTAGACGTCGGCGCGGCGCGCGCTGTCCTGGGCGGGAGTGTTCGGGGTGGTTGTCGTCATGTCGTTCAGAACCGGTAGTTGGCCGACAGCTCCACGCGCCGGCCGGCGCCCAGCAGCCATTGGGTCTGGTTGTAGTAGGCGGTCTCGGCGTATTGCTTGTCGAAGACGTTGTAGGCGCGCAGCGCCAGGCTCAGGTCGCTGCGCGGCTCCCATTGCAGCGCCAGGTTGGTGGTGGTGTAGGCGGCCATTTCCAGCTCATTGGCGCTGTCGGCGTAGCGCTTGCCGACGTAGCGCAGGCCCGCGCTGGCGGTCCAGCGCGGCATGAACTTCCAGCTGACCCACAAGTTGGCCAGGCGCTCGGGCACGTCGGGCGGCACATTGCCGCGCCGCGACACCGCCGCGCCGCCCGAGGTGTCGGTGAAGTCGTCGTAGCGGGCGTCCAGGATGGCGCCGTTGAAATCGATGCGCCAGTCGCGCGCCAGCTCCACGCCCACGGTCAGCTCCAGGCCGCGGCTGGACTGGCTGCCCACCTGCACGCGTAGCGACGGGTCGTCGGGGTCGCGCGTGACCAGGTCCTTCTTGCGGATGTGATAGGCGGCCAGGGTCCATTCTCCCTTGTTGTCCCAGAATGTCTGCTTCAGCCCGATCTCGACCTGGCGGCCTTGCGCCAGGTCGAAGTCCTTGTTGGCGGGGGACAGCAGCAGCAGCCCGCCGACCGGGTCGGCGGCTTCTGAGTACTGCCCGTAGACCGCCAGGTCCGGCAGCAAGTCGTATACCGTGCCGATGCGCCAGCCCACGTTGGTGAAGGTGGTGCGGTAGGCGGTGGTGCCGGCGACCAGGTCTTCGCGCTCCAGGTCGATGTGGTCGTAGCGCACGCCGCCCAGCACCGACCAGCGGTCCGTCAGCATCAGGCGGTCTTCGGCGAACAGCGCGTACTGCGTGGCGGTGTTGCGGTAGCGTGGCGTGGTGCCGGCCTCGTTGATGAAGTCGCCGTGCTCGAAGTCGTACGGGTCCACCAGCGAGGTGCCGCCGTAGGGCGAATTGTTGGTGTGCTTGAGCTTGCTGCGGTTCAGCTCGGCGCCCACCGAGACCTGGTTGCGCAGGCCGAACAGGTGGCCGTCGAAGGCGACGTCGGCGCGCGCGCCCACCTGCGACTGGTCGTGGCGGATGTCGGTATAGGCGCTGCGCTCGATCAGGCCGCTGGCCGGCACCCAGGTGTAGTTCTCGGCGTCGCGGTAGTCGCGGTTGCTGCCCAGGTAGTAGACGCGGCCGCGCACCGTGGTGGCGGCGTTCGGCATCCATTCGGCCTGCAGTTCGGTGCGGCTGTCGCGGTAGATGATCTTGCTGTCGGCCACGTTGTAGTTCTTGTGGCGCAGCGAATAATCGATCTCGCCGTCGATCAGCGGCGTGCCGAAATAGCGGGTCGGTTCCTGCCACGCATAGGCCTGCGTCAGGGTGAAGTTGAGCTCGGGCGAGACGTCCAGCCGCAGCGCGGCGGTGACGGCGGCGTTCTTCGATTCGCCCAGACTCATGTCGGCGTCGCTGCGGTTGCCGCTGATGTCCAGCCGGTACGACCAGCGCTCGTCGAGCGCGCCGCCGCTGCCGAACGCCAGGCGTTGCGTGTCGTGCGTGCCCACGGCGGCCTGGATCTCGTTCTCGATCGGGCCGCGGGTGGGCTTCTTGGGGATCACGTTGACCACCCCGCCGATGGCGCCTTCGCCGTACAGCACCGAGGCGGGGCCGCGCAGTACTTCGATGCGGTCGACCGACCAGGGGTCGTAGACAAAGGTCTGGCCCAGGCCGCCGTACTGCCGCAGGCCGTCATACAGGATGGCCACCGAGTTCGAGTCGGTGAAGCCGCGCGAGGACAGCGACGAGCCGCCGTTACCGGGATGGCGGAACGCGCTGATGCCGGCGGCCTGGGTGACCGCGTCCATCACCGTCACGTCGCCGCGCTGGCGCAGTTGTTCATTGGTGATGATGTCGATGCTGGCCGGCGTCTCGAACGGCGTGAGCTGCAGGAACGAGCCGGTGGCGGCGCTTTCGCGCAGCGTGGGCAGCGGCGTATCGCCGGATACGGAAATGGCGGGCAGGGTGGCCACCGACGCGGCGTCGGCGTCCTGCGCGCGCGCCGGCGGCTGCGCCAGCACGAGCGCGAGCGCGGCGGAAACGGCCGTGCGCCGCGGCAGGACGGATGTCCTGGCGGAGGGAACAGGCATGGGATCTCTCGGTAGTAAAAAGGACGAGGCCGTCGCGTTGGCGACGGTTCGGGCAGCACTAACCGAGAATGGAAGGCGGGGCGCGCGCCCCGAGCGGGGCGCCTGGCGGAGCGAGTGCGGCGGCCGGCGGCGGCGCGCGCGCGGCGATGCGCAGCGCCACCACGGAGGGCGGCGGCGCCAGCGCGGCCGGCGTGGCGGCCAGGGGCAGGGCCGCCAGCGCCGCGCCGACCGGGCAGACCGCCGATTGCTCGGCGTGCTGCGCGTCCTGGTGATGGTCGGCCTTGTGGGGGCCTTCCACCCACACCGGGCCGGCCGCCGAGCACAGCTGGATCAGCGTGGCGCCGGGCTGGCTGCTGGGCATGAAGCCCTGCGGCACCAGCGCCTTCAGCGCGAACAGGCACAGCGCCAGCCAGATGACGGCGCGGTGTCGGTTCGTGACGAGGGCGCGGGCGGAAAGGCGCATCATGTTGCAATTCTAAACTACAGATTGCAGTCGAACGCTCCCGCGCGAGGCGCCAGCGCCGTGTCCCGGCGCGCTGCCGGGACCCGCGCTAGGCGCGCGCGATGCCGGCCTGCGGGCGGCGCCGCGTGTCGATCACCCACCAGGCGGTCATCACGGCCGCCAGGCCCACCACCGGCAGCATGGCGGCGTTGACCGCCTGCCAGCCGTAGCGGTCCAGCGCCGGGCCGGCGGCCAGCGTCGCCAGCGCGGTGGCGGCGTAGCGCAGCACCTCGGCGGCGCCTTGCGCGCGGCCGCGTTCGGCGGGCCGATACGATTGCGCCAGTAGGGTGGTGCCGCCCACGAACATGAAATTCCAGCCCACGCCCAGGCAGAACAGCGCCACGTAGAACGCCGGCAGGCTGGTGGAGGCGATCGCGACGGCGGCCGAGACCAGGTTGATGGCCATGCCCAGGCCCAGCATGACCGGCAGGCCCCAACGCTTGATCAGCGCGCCGGCGAAGAAGGACGGACCGTACATGCCGACCAGGTGCCATTGCATGATGTTGGCGCCGTCGTCGATGGTGTGGTGGCAGGCCACGGCCGCCAGGGGCGCGGCGGTCATCACGAACATCATGGAGACCGAGCCGACCACGTTGTTGGCCAGCGCCGCCACGAAGATGGGCTGGCGCGCCACCACGCGCAAGGGCCGCGGCGGCGCGGCCGGTTCGCGCGGGTCGGCGTCGGCCGGGACATCGTCCAGGTCGCGGTAGCCGGCCAGCAGCAGCGCCACGCTGGCCGCCCCCAGCAGCGCCACCATCAGGTACGCGCCGGCAAACGCGGCCAGCGGGAACAGGTCGCGGCTCCAGGCCGCCAGGGCCGGGCCGGCCAGGGCGGCGATCACGCCGCCCGCCATCACCACGGCGATGGCGCGCGCCTTGGCGTCGGCATCGACCGCGTCGGCCGCCGCCAGGCGGTAGTACTGGGCGAAGGCCTGGAACACGCCGACCAGGGCGGTGCCGGCGCAGAACAGCCAGAAATCGGCGCGGAATACCGCCCAGACGGATATCAGCCCGCCCAGCGTGCCGGCCAGGGCGCCCAGCGCGAACCCGGCGCGCCGGCCGATGCGCTGCATCAGCAGCGAGGCGAACCAGGTCACGACGGCGCCGGCCACGGTGATCAGCGCGAAGGGCAGGGTGGCGAGCGCCTTGTCCGGCGCCAGCATGTGGCCGGTCAGCGCGGTCAGGGTCAGGTCGATGGAAATGGCGGCGATGTACAGGCCCTGGCAGACGGCCAGGATGCGGGCGTTGCGGCGCCCGGCGTGCAAGCGGGAAGACGGAGACATGGGCAGCAAGTGGCGAAGGGGGGTTGACAGCCCTCACTGTAGCGATCGATGCTATGTCACGAATGACATATTTCCCTTGAAAACTGCCATGAGCATTTCGGTCGCTTTCCTGATGATCCCCGGCTTCCAGCTGCTGGACATGGCCGGCCCGTTGTCGGTGTTCCAGACCGCCGGCGAACTCGCCGGCGGGCGCCGCGGCCCCGCCTACGCGCCGCAACTGGTGTCGGCGCGCGGCGGACGGGTCGCCAGTTCGTCCGGGGTGGAGGTGATCACGCGACCATGGCGCGATGCGAGGCCGGACATCGTGCTGGTGCCGGGCGGCGAAGGCCCGCGGCTGGCCGGCGCCGCGCCGGGGCCGCGGGCCTTCCTGCTGGACGCGCAGGCGCACGGCGCGCGGCTGGCCAGCGTGTGCACGGGCGCGTTCGTGCTGGCGCACGCCGGCCTGCTGGACGGCCGCCGCGCCACCACGCACTGGCGCCACGCCGCCGAGCTGCAGCGCCGCTACCCGGCCATCAAGGTCGACAGCGACAAGATCTACCTGCGCGACGGGACGGTCTGGACATCGGCCGGCATTACAGCCGGCATCGACCTGGCGCTGGCCATGGTGGAAGACGACCTGGGCGCCGAAGTGGCGCGCCAGGCCGCGCGCGACATGGTGGTGTACCACCGGCGCGCCGGCGGCCAGTCGCAGTTTTCCGCGCTACAGGACCTGGCGCCGCAAAGCGAGCGCATCCGGCGCGTGCTGGGCTACATCGGCCAGCACCTGACCGCGCCGCTGACCATCGAGGAACTGGCGGCGGCCGCGTGCCTGAGCCCGCGCCAGTTCATCCGCCTGTTCAAGGCCGAAACCGGGCAGACGCCGGCCAAGGCGGTCGAGCGCATCCGCGCCGAGGCGGCGCGCGCGCGGGTCGAGGCGGGCAGCATGACCATCGACGCGGTGGCCCGCCTGACCGGCTTCGCCGATGCCGAACGCATGCGCCGCGCCTTCGTCCGCCGCTACGGGCAGCCGCCACAAGCGCTGCGGCGCGCAGCGCGCGAAGCGCTGGCCTAGGCGCCGGGCATCCGGGAAGAGCGCCTGCAAGTTACGGGAATACCTGGCGCCTGAAGGACAGTCGTTACCCAGGTGTCAGACACCTCATGGCAAGCATCGCGCTACCCAGGTGTCAGACACCCCGGGGAGATGGCCCGAGATTTGCCGCGCTTTCTCGCAGGGTGTCTGACACTCCACCGCGCAGGACGTCTGACACCTCACCGCAACACCTCGCGGCAAACAGACCGGCAACCTCGCGCTCAGGTGTCGGCGTCGGATCCGGGCTGCTCGGTGAAGGCGCGCACCAGGCGCGCGATGTTGTCCAACTCGTCTTGCGCGCCGCCCGCCCAGGGCGGTGCGGTAAACGGGGTGTCGGCCGGCGCGCGGTCCACGCTGGCTTTCAGGTCTTGCAGAATGTCGAGTGCCAGCTCGGTCGCCTGGGGATTGCTGCGGGTGGACAGCGCCAGGGCCAGCGCCACTGTCTGCCGCAGCGCGAGCAGGCGGCCGTCGAGTTCGGTTTCCATGGAGGGCCTGTAATATCGGGTCGGTATCCACCTATTCTACGTACTGCCGCCTACCGCGCAGTTTCCACCTGTTGCCATGCTGATCCGTTCCGAGACCGACGCCGACATCGCCGCCATCTTCGCCGCCACGCAGGACGCTTTCCGCGACCAGCCGTTCAGCGAGCATACCGAGGGCCCCATCGTGGATGCGCTGCGCGCCGCGGGCGCGCTGGCGCTGTCGCTGGTGGCCGAACACGACGGCCGGGTGGTGGGCCACGCCGCGTTCTCGCCGGTCAGCATCGCCGGGCCGGCCGGGCAGGCCGTGGGCTGGTATGGCCTGGGGCCGGTGAGCGTGGCGCCGGCCTGGCAGGGCCGGGGCATCGGCTCGATGCTGGTGCAGGAAGGCCTGGCGCGCCTGCAGGGGCGCGGCGCGGCCGGCTGCGTGGTGCTGGGCGAGCCGCATTTCTACCGGCGCTTCGGCTTTCGCGCCGATCCGGCCTTGGTGCTGCCCGATGTGCCGCCCGAGTATTTCATGGCGCTGGCCTGGCGTGCCGGGGCGCGCGGCACGGTGCAATACCACACGGCATTCGACGCCGCGCCGGGCTGAGCGCAGCGAGGGTCCGCAAGCGCGTCCGCGCGCCACAGAAAAATAACTTGCGATTAAATAGCGCGCTATGTATTATGGGCTCATCATGACCCGCCGCCGCGCTCCTGCCCCCGCCGCCCCGTCGCTGTTGCTCGACGAACAGCTCTGCTTCGCCCTGCACTCCACGGTGCTGGCCATGAACAAGGTGTATCGCAAGCTGCTGCGCCCGCTCGGGCTGACCTACCCGCAGTACCTGGTGATGATGGTGCTGTGGGAACAGGACCAGCTCACGCTGTCCGACATCGGCCGCCGCCTGTACCTGGATTCGGCCACGCTGACGCCGCTGCTCAAGCGCATGGAAGCGGCCGGGCTGGTCACGCGCTTGCGCGCCGAGCAGGACGAGCGCCAGGTCATCGTCGGCCTGACCCGCGCCGGGCGCGAATTGCGGCAGAAGGCGGCCCAGGTGCCGGTGGGGGTGCTGTGCGCCACGGAATGCGCGCCGGCCGACCTGGCTGCCCTCAAGGTCCAGCTCGAGCACCTGCGCGATCGCCTGGGAGCCAATGCCTGAACAGCGCGAGGTCACCCGTTTGCCAAAAAAGTAGTGCACTATTTAATTGCGAGCAACTTGTATCCGGCCCCGGCGAGCCGTACTTTGGTGGAATCGCCGTTGTCCCTGAACCCCTCTGAAAGGAAACTGCCATGTCTCTCGAAAAAGTCGTATACCGTGCCCATGCCAAGGCTACCGGCGGCCGCGACGGCCGCGCCGTGTCGTCCGACAAGGTGCTGGACGTGAAACTGACCACGCCGCGCGAAATGGGCGGCGCCGGCGGCGACGGCACCAACCCCGAACAGCTGTTCGCCGCCGGCTACTCGGCCTGCTTCCTGGGCGCCATGAAATTCGTGGCCAACCGCGACAAGATCGCCATCCCGTCCGATGTCTCGGTCGAGGGCGCGGTCGGCATCGGCCCCATCCCCAACGGTTTCGGCATCGAGGTCGAACTGAAGATCTCGCTGCCCGGCATGGCGCGCGACCAGGCCGAAGACCTGGTGCAGCGGGCCCACATCGTGTGCCCGTACTCCAACGCCACGCGCAACAACATCGACGTGACGCTGACGGTGGTGTAACGCGCCGCCGCGCCAGCCGCCATGAGCGGCGACCCGCGCGACGATGGGCGCCTGCTGTATGCGCCCATCAACACGCTCAAGCCGGTGGCCGATTCGGTCTGGATCGTCGACGGCCCGGCGATCCGCTACGGCCTGCCGTGGCCCCGCATGCGCTTTCCCACGCGCATGACGGTGCTGCGGCTGGGCCGTGGCGACCTGTTCATCCATTCGCCCACCGAGCTCGCGCCCGCCCTGCGGGACGCGGTCCAGGACCTGGGCCGGCCGCGCTGGATCGTCGCGCCCAGCCGCATTCATTACTGGTGGGTGCCGCAGTGGCACGCGGCCTTTCCCGATGCGGCCGTATACCTGGCGCCGCGCGTGCGCGAACAAGCCGGCCGCCGCATCGATTTCCCCGCGCGGCCGCTGGCCGGGCCGGCGGGCTATCCGTGGGACGCCGAGCTCGCCACGCTGCCGATCGCCGGCAGCTACCTGACCGAAGTGGAGTTCTTCCACCATGCCAGCCGCACGCTGATCCTCACCGACCTGATCGAGAATTTCGAGCCCGGCAAGCTGGGCTCGCCGCTGGCCCGCTGGCTGACGCGCCTGGGCGGCGTGCAGGACCCGGACGGCCAGATGCCGCGCGACATGCGGTTGACCTTCGCGCGGCGGCGCGCCGCGCTGCGCGCCGCCGTGGACCAGATGATCGCCTGGGAGCCCGAGCGCGTGATCCTGGCGCACGGCCGCTGGTACCCGCGCGACGGCGCGGCCGAGCTGCGGCGCGCGTTCCGCTGGCTGCGCGCGTAGCGGGGCCGGCGCGTCCGGCGGCCGCGCTTGACGGACCGGCTGGGAGTGGTAGCATGCCGCCGTCATGACCCATCCAGCGTCTTCCGCCTATTTCGCCCTGCGCGCCCACCTGGCCACGCATCGTCCGACCCTGATCGGTTCGCACGACGTGGCAGTGCGCTCGGCCTACGCGCGCGCCAAGCCCGGCTAATCGGCGCGGCCCGCGCGGGCCGTTCCCCTCTTTTCCCCGCATTCCGGTTGTCCCCGGGGCCCGCACGCCATGCCGCGCGCGGGCCCGGGGCCGCTGCCACTGCCACGCGGCGACCGGACGGGGGCCGGCAACTCATTCAGAGCGTGTAGCGTCATGCAACTTACCAAGAACTTCGTCAAAGCCAAGAACCCCTGCGCCAGCGGCTACAAATGGTTCCTGCGCGATCACCACGGCCAGGGCGACTACCAGGCCGTCCTGGACGCCCTGGTGGCCGACGGCCGCGTCGATGACGCCTGCTGGCTGCTCGACCAGTTCGGCCCCACCGACGGCGTGCTGCAGGTCGAGGCCATCGATGCGGCCGCCATCGTGTTCGCCGGCACCGTGGTGGCGCGCCAGGGCATCAGCGTCGACACGGTGGTGCGGGCCGGACGGCGCATCGTGACCGGCGGGGGCGTGCGCGCCGGCGCGGCCATCGTGGCCGGCGAGGACATCGACGCGCGCGGCAGCATCGTCTGCGACGGCGAGATCCGGGCGGGCGGCGACATCCATGCCGGCTGGGGCGTGAGCGCCGGCACGCGCCTGCATTGCGGCGGCGGGCTGCGCGCGGCCTGGGACGTCCGCACCGGGCAGGAGCTGCGCGCCGGCGGCCCGGTGCTGGCGGCGCAGGGCCTGGACATCGGCGCGGCGCTGTATTGCGCGCAGGGCATCAAGACCGACGGCGATGTGCGCGTCCAGCAGGAAGTGCAGGCGGGCCGCGGCATCCTGGCCGCCGGCTCGGTGGTGTGCGGCGACCACCTGCAGGCCGAATGGGGCATCAAGGCCGGCGGCGATGTGATCGCCGATGGCGCGATCCGCGTGGGCGAGGGCATCGAGGCGGGCGGCCGCATCCTGGCCGGCCCCGGCCATGGGGTGTATGCCGGCCTGCGGGTGCGCATGGACGCCTGGGACGTCTCGGCGCGCGTCAGCGCCAGCGCGCGCCCCGCCGCGCTGGTCAGCGGCTACTGGGCCGCCGGCGCCAGCCACGCCGGCATGGCGGATCCGGCCAGCAGCCACAGTCCGCCCGCCGCTATCGCCAGCAGCACAGCGCCGGTGCCGCGCTCGACGGCCACGCTGTAGCGGGCGCAGCGCGCCATGACGGCCGGATGGCCGATGCCGACGGCCACCAGCAGGTCCCAGCCCAGCACCGCGGCGAACATCCACACGCCGTAGGCGAGTTGCACGCCGGCAGAGGTGCGTTCGCCCGCCAGCAGGGCGAACAGGCTGGCATAGAACAGGGCGTTCTTGGGGTTCAGGATGCCCGAGCCGAAGCCGGCGGCGAAGCGCCGCGCCCAGGAGGGCGGGGCCCCGCCGCCGCCGGCGCCGGCGGCCCGCAGCGCGGCATCGGCGGCGCGGGCGTGCCGGATGAACAGGATGCCCAGGTAGCCCAGGTACAGGCAGCCGGCGGCCTGCAGCGCATGGAACAGCGGGCTGTGCGGGCGCAGCGCGGCGAAGCCGCCGATGGCCAGCGCGATGAACACCCCGTTGGCCGCCGCGATGCCCAGGCAGGTGGCGGCCGTCTTGCGCCAGCCATGCAGCAGCGCGCCGCGCACGATCAGGAAAAAGTCGGGTCCGGGGCTGAGCAGCGCCAGGAAATGCGCGCCCGCCACCACGATGAACTGTTGCCACGAAAATGCCATGTCGCCCCTCGGTGATGGGAGGCGATTCTCGCCGCGGACGCGGCGCGTGTATTGAAGAAAAATGCGCGGCGCCGCCGCAGCGTCAGGCGCCGGCCCGGCGATACGCGCCCGGCGTGGCGGCCACGCGCTGCTTGAACGCCCGCTGGAAATGGCTCTGGTCGGCGAAGCCCAGGTCCTGCGCGATGCGGCTCAGGCTCTGGCCGTCGCGCAACAGGCGGCGCGCCTGCACGATGCGCAGGTCGAGCTGGTAGGCATGCGGCGTCATGCCGGTGGCGGCCCGGAAGGCGCGGATGAAGCGGTAGCGGTTCATGCCGGCCAGCGCGGCCAGCTCGACCAGCGGCAGCGCCTGGCCGCGCGCCTCGCGCAGCAGGGCCTCGACCCGCCGCAGGCCGGCCGGCGCCAGCCTCGGGGCGGCCTGGCGCGGCGGCCGCCCCAGCCATGAGCGGCCGCCCACGTACAGCACCAGGGCGGCTTCCTTGTCGGCCGGCGCCGCGGCGGAAAACAGCAGCGCGTTCAGCTCGCAGAAGCGCTGGTAGGCGGTGCGCGCATCGCTGACGCAGGGCTGCGCGGGCAGCGGCGCCTCGGGCGCGGTCTCGCGCAACAGGGCCGCGACCCAGCCGGCATCCAGGTGCAGCATCTGGTAGCTCCAGGCGGCATCGGCGTCCGGGTTGCAGGCGTGGGCGCAATGGGCCGGCACCATGACCAGGCTGCCGGGCCGCAGGCGCCGCCGCAGGGCGCCGCTGGTGAAGACGCTGCCGCCGCTGTCGACCGCGCCGATCGAGACGGTGTCGTGGGTATGGGCGGCGTAGCAGGCGCGGCTGTGGACGGCGCGCCGGCTCTCGACATAGGGCAGGCGCGGGTCGCGCCAGAACTGGGTATCGGACATGATGCTCGCAACGACGGCAACGCCGGCCAGATTACCACCGGCGGCCGCGCGCGATAATAAGGGGATGACCGAGAACCAGCCTGCCAGCGGCGCGCCGGCCCCCACGGAGGACCCGCCGCCCGTGCCGCCCACCCCGCCGGAGCCGGGCGACTGCTGCCAGAGCGGCTGCATCCCCTGTGTCTACGACCTGTACGACGACGCCATGGAACAGTACCGCGAGCAATTGCGCGCCTGGCGGGCGCGCCATGGCGTGCAGGCCTAGGGCCGGCTCGCGCCGGGCCTTTGGGCGTGCGGTGGCCCTAGCGCTGCTGCGTCAGCACGTAATGCGGCGCCAGCGGGCCGCTCGGGCGGGTGCCGTCCTGGTACAGCTGGATCAGGCGTCCCTCGGCCACGAAATAGCGCTGCCCGTCGCCGGCCCTGTCGAGCTGGATGGTGCTGCCGTCGGGCTGCCAGGTGAAGGTGCCGCGGACCACGGTGGGGTGGGGCTGGCGGTCCAGGTAGCGGGTCTGCAGCTCGTAGGCGCCATGGTCCATCAGCACCAGGCGGGTCTGGATGCCGGGGCAGTCGGCGCAGGGCAGCGTGCCTTCGTACGCGCCGGCCCAGTCCAGCGCGTTGCGCGCGTTGTGGCCGTCGGCCTGGCCGGCGCCCAGGGCGGGGCCCTGCCCGGGCTGGGGCGGCGCGGCGTCCTGCGGGCCGGTGCAGGCCGCCAGCGTGGCGGCAACCAGGAGTAAGAGCGGCGCAGTGGCTTTCATGCGGAATCCTTTGCAACATGGCGGCTATCCGAAGATAGCCCGCCTGCCGCGCCATGGTTGTTACCGGGCGTACCGGGAGCCGCGTTCCTTTGCCGCGTGTTGTTACATAATCGGCGGGACGCGTTGTCACAACGCATCATGCTGGCTCGTCATGTATGCAAGGGCGCCCGTCGGGCGCCGTCTGTCCAAGGAGAGTTCCGCATGACCCCCCGCCTCAATCCCCACCAGGCCGATCCGCAGGCCATGCGCGCCGTGTTGGCGCTGCAGGCCTACGTCGACGACTGCGGCCTGGAGCACAGCCTGATCGAACTGGTGAAGATCCGCGCCTCGCAGATCAACGGCTGCGCCTATTGCCTGCACATGCACACCGCCGACGCGCGCAAGCACGGCGAAACCGAAGTGCGCCTGCACCTGCTGGCGGCCTGGCGCGAATCGTCGCTGTACAGCGAGCGCGAACGCGCGGCGCTGGCCTGGACGGAGGCCCTGACGCGGCTGCCCGACACGCAGGCGCCCGACGCCGACTACGCCTTGCTGAACGCGCACTTTTCGCCGGCCGAGCAGACCCGCCTGACGGTGGCGATCTGCACCATCAATACCTGGAACCGCATTGCGGTCGGCTTCCGCTCGCAGCATCCGCGGGACTGACGCGCCGCCATGCAGACCCAGCCGCCCGCCGCCGGCCCCGCGCCCGTCGCCCCGGACGATTTCGCGCCGCATCGCCGCCACCTGCTGGGCCTGGCTTATCGCATGCTGGGCTCGTGGTCGGAAGCGGAGGACATCGTGCAGGACGCCTGGCTGCGCTGGCGCGAGGCCGATCGCGGCCAGGTGCGCGAGCCGCGCGCCTTCCTGTCGCGGGTGGTCACGCGCCTGTGCCTGGACCACCTGAAATCGGCGCGCGTGCGGCGCGAGCAGTATGTGGGCCAGTGGCTGCCCGAGCCGCTGCCCGATGCCGAGCAGTATGCCGGCATGGGCGCCGGGCCGTACGCACTGGACTTGTCGATGGCGCTGATGCTGGCGCTCGAGCGGCTGGCGCCGGCCGAGCGGGCGGCGTTCCTGCTGCACGATGTGTTCGATGTGCCCTACGCGGAGATCGCCGCCATTCTGGAGCGCGACGCGGCCGCGTGCCGGCAGCTGGCCGCGCGGGCGCGCACCCGCGTGCGCGAGGCCCGGCCGCGCTTCGGCGCCAGCCAGCAGGACGCCCAGCGGCTGGCCGAGGCGTTCCTGCGGGCTTCGCGCGACGGCGACCTGGCGGCCTTGCAGCAACTGCTGGCCGAGGACGCCGTGCTGCACACCGACGGCGGCGGCCGCAAGCTGGCGACGCTGCGTCCCATCCGCGGCGGCGCCAAGATCGCCCGGTTCTTCGCCGGGATCGCGCACAAGGACAGCAGCCGCACGCTGGCGGCCCGCCTGGCCTGGCTCAACGGCATGCCGGGCCTGGTCGTCACCGAGCCCGACGGGCTGCCGCGCGCGATCTCGCTGGAGATCCGCGACGGCCGCATCGCCGCGCTCTACATGGTGCGCAACCCGGACAAGCTGGCGCACCTGGGCGCCAGTTCCTGATACACCGCCACGGCGGCCAGCACGGTTTCCATCTGCACGGTATGGGCGTAGCGGAAGGCGGCCCCGTACACCGTTTCGTCGGGGAATTCCGAGATCAGCGACAGCGGCGCCATTTCCACGCTGCTCTCGGCCACCACGCAGGCAATGCCGTGGCGCGTGTCGAAGCCGGCTTCGAGTGCGTGGGCGCGGTAGCGCGCGGCTTGCCGCGCGTTGAACGCCACCAGGCCCGGCACCCGCGCCAGGCGCAGGGCGATGCCGTCCATGAGCTGCTGCGCCGCTTCGCCCCAGCCGGGGTGATGGCGCAACAGCAGGAAGAAGCCCTTGGGCAGGGTCCAGGATTCGAACTGGCGCGGCAGGTAGCCCGACAGCGGGCGCGTCCATTCGTGCGCCGGATAGCCGTGCAGGTTGATGTGCAGCCGCGCGCCGCTGCGGGCCAGGGCATGGCGGCGCGCCGCCTGCTCCCAGACGGGCTCGCCGCTGCGGTAGGCGATGTCGTCGCCCAGCGCGCTGTAGCGCGCGGCATGGTGCATGTGGCGCGGGTGCTGGCCGCACAGCTCGCGGTGCAGCGCATAGCCGTCGGGATTCTCGGCCGCCACCAGGGCGAAGTGGGCCGGGCCGGCCGCCCGCAGCGCCTGGGCGGCGCGCAGCGCGCCCACCACGCCGGAGGTCTCGTTGGCGTGCTGCGCGCCGGAAATGAAGACCGCCGGGCCCGGCCCGGCGAAATAGGCGCCCAGCACCGGCCGGCCCTGGCGCGACTGCGCCTGGAACGGCTCGCCGCCCAGCGCCGCCATGTGGGCGGCGATCTGGGCGGGCTCGAGCGGCGCCTCGGCGCGCGCCAGGTCGAGCGGCGGCACGGCCGCAGGCTCGGATACCGGCCCGGCGAAGGGCCGCAGCGCCACGCGCACCCGCGCCGGTCCCGCCGCGGGGCGCACGTCCGGCACGATCTGTCCGGGCCGCAGCCGGCGGTCGCCCGGCGGCAGGCCGGCATGGCGCTGGAAGTACTCGATCAGCGTGAAGTACAGGTCTTCATGCAGCGCTTCGTAAGTGCTGACCAGGCCCGCGTCGCCGGCGGCGTCGAACTCCATGCCGGGGAGGTCGACGCGGATGTCCAGGCGTTCGAAATGCGGCGCCTCGTGGCTCCAGGGGTGCTCGCGCACCGCCCGGACTGCAGCGTCGAACGCGGCGCGCCATTCCGTGTCGCAGGCCGCGTCCTGCACCACGGCGCCGCCGGCATCGCGCAGCCGCAGCCAGCCGGTGGGCGAGAGCAGCGGCGTGCCGTCGTCGGCGCTGCCGGCGACATTCGGCGCGAACACGCTGGCCTGCACCTGCCGGCCGTCGGCGTAGCGCAGCTCGACCCGGTAATGCAGGTCGGCCGTGCCGGCCACGAAGCGCAGCGTCGCGTCCGCCAGCAGGTCGACCAGCGGGTAGGCCTCCAGCGTGAAGCGGTTGGGCCGGGCCAGCGGATGCACCGGGTAATGCACCGTGGCGCTCGCCAGGCCGGCGAGTTCGACCTCTTCCAGGAAGAAATGCAGCAGCGGCTTGTAGGCGCTACGCAGCCGCGCCGCGACGCCGGCGCGCGCCAGGCGGGCCTCGGCCGCGCGGCGCGCGGCGCGGTCCTCGAACAGCCAGCCTTCCAGCGCGGCGCCGCACCAGGCGCCGCCGGCGTACTCGCGCTGCCAGGCCTCCAGCGTGCGTTCGAAGCAGGTATCCAGCAGAATCATGCGGTTCCTCGGGGGCGTCGATGGCGCACAGTATGCGACATGCCGCCGTCATGGTTAACAGCCCCTTGCGTTTGTTGCCGTTTGGCACCATCGCGGGCCGGCGCGACGTTACGATACCGGCTGGCATGGGCGCCCGGTCCGGCGTCCGCCAGAGACCTACGAGGAAGCATCGTCATGAAGATATTCGCGATTTCCGGCCTTGCCCTGGCATGCCTGCTGGGCCCGCTGGGCGCGGCCCAGGCGCAGCCGGCGCAGGAATACTCGTTCCCCTCGACCGACGGCAGCAAGTCGCCGCCGTCGACGCTGCGCATCACCGAGCAGGCGCAGCCCGGCGCGGCGCCCGCCGTGCGCGATACGCCGCAAAGCATCGAGCAATACCAGCGCTGCCGCAACAAGGTCGATCGCGAAGCCATCGGCAACGAGCAACTGCAGATCGGCGTGGCCGCCTGCCTGAAGGACCTCGAGGCGCGCCGCGGCCAGCAGTAGCCGGGCCGGCGCGAATGGTAAGCTGGCCGGCTGATTCCACTGCCGGCCGCACATGCCATGATCGAACCCGACGAAGACGCGCACCTGATCGAGACCCTGGTCGAGAGCCAGACCCTGTTCGAGGGCGCTTTCCTGAAGGCGCGCCGCGACACCGTGCGGCTGCCCGACGGCCGCCTGGGCCAGCGCGAGTACATCCTGCATCCCGGCGCGGTGGTCGTGATCCCGCTGCTGGACGACGGGCGGGTGCTGCTGGAGCGCCAGTACCGGCACCCCATGGGCCGCGTCATGACTGAATTCCCCGCCGGCAAGCTGGATCCGGGCGAAGACCCGCTGGCCTGCGCCCGCCGCGAGCTGCTCGAGGAAACCGGCTACACGGCCCGCCAGTGGGCGAAGGCGGGCGCCATGCACCTGGCGATCTCGTATTCCACCGAGGTCATCCACATTTTCTTCGCCCGCGGCCTGGTCGCCGGCGCGGCCCGGCTGGACCAGGACGAATTCCTCGACACGCACGCGGCCATCCCGCACGACCTGTACGAGGCGTGCCGCGCCGGCCTGGTCACCGATTCCAAGACGCTGGCCTGCACGCTGTGGCTGCAGAACGTGCTGCAAAATGGCTGGCCGCTCGACTGGCAGGACGTCGATGAACCCGCGCGACCTTGAACTGCTGGTCAGCCGCGAAATGCCCTACGGCAAGTACCAGGGCCGGCTCATCGCCGACCTGCCCGGGCCGTACCTGGCCTGGTTCGCGCGCAAGGGCTTCCCGCCGGGGGAAATCGGCCGGCTGCTGGCGCTGATGCACGAACTGGACCACAACGGCCTGGCCGGGCTGTTGCAGCCGCTGCGCCAGCCCGGGGGTTCCGGTTCGCCCCGGCGCAGCGGCGCATGATGCCGCGCCGAAGCATTTCGTCGAACAAAACGGGCATTTCATCGAAAAATTGCGCAACAAATGATGCGGCGTAGGTAGATTTAGGGCGGATATTCTTCTGATGGGGATCCGCAATGAGCCGATATTCCGCGCACGACAAGACGCGCAGCGTGTGGCATGCCTCCATGCTGGCGGGGGCGCTGTCAGCCGGCACCCTGGCCCCCACCGGCGCGGCGGCTTGCGAGGACCCCGGGGCGCTCTGCGTCACGCTCGACAATGGGCAGGTGTACACGGAGGCGCAGGGCCTGTCGACCGCCGGCCAGAATGACCAGGAGCCTGCGCACAACGGCAGCAATGTGGAAATGGATGCCCAGGGCGCGATATTCAACCTGGATCCGGCCGCCTCCGGCGGCACCGCGAACGACTGGCGCGGCGTCATGTACATGCAGTCGACCGGCGGCAGCGGGCATGACGACAATGCGGCCGGTTCCGGCGGGGCCGTCACCATGACCAGCGGCAGCGAAGTGAACCTGGTGGTGGGCAACGGCAGCCCGCAGACGGCCGCGGTGATGTTCGCCCAGAGCATCGGCGGCAGCGGCTCGACCGACAACAAGAACAACGATTCGAACGGGGGCAACGGCGGCGGCGCCGGCCCGGTGCAGGTCACCATTTCCGCGCAGGCCGATTTCCACGTCGCGGGCGTCATCAGCCAGGACATGTCGGGGGTGTTCGCGAACGCCACCGGCGGAACGGGCGGTCACCAGAATTCCGGCGCCATCGACGATCAACGGGGCGGCACCGGCGGCGCGGGCGGCCTGGTGGCCGTCAGCAACAGCGGCTCCCTCACTTTCATGGGGGACTCGATCGCCGGCGGGGGCAGCGGCGCGCTGCAGATCACCAACGGCAGCATGGTGTCGGCGCTGCGCGCCGAATCCAAGTCCGGGGCCGGCGGGCAGTACAACGGCAATGCGGGCACGGCCGGCTCCGTGACGGTCGAGCATACGGGCGGCTTGCTCAAGATCGCGGCCGAGGCGGATTCCGGTTCCTCCGTGTACGGCATCCGGGCCTTGTCCGAAGGCGCCGCCGGGTTCGATTCCCAGGACGATTCGGACCCCGGCGGCAGCGGCGGCACCGGCGGCCCTGTCACGGTAAATGTCTCCAGCGATATCGACATCGATGTGAGCGGAGCCAGCGGCGCGGCGATCCTGGCGCGCTCGGCCGGCGGCCAGGGCGGCAAGGGCCCGGAAGGCAATACCGGCGGCACTGGCGGGCAGGCGGGCGCGGTCGAGGTTCATCTGCTGGCGCCCACGACGCAGGCCGGCTACACCTTGAGCACCACCGGCGACTCCACCTTCGGCGTGCTGGCCATGTCGCGCGGCGGCTTCGGCGGCGATGGCGATTCGGCCGGCGGAGTCGTCGGGGAGGCGGGCGGCGGCGGCGTCGGCGGCAAGGCCGGCACGGTGAACGTCACCACGGACGCGGGCGCATCCATTGTCACCTCGGGGCATTTTTCCAGCGGGGTGGTGGCCTGGTCGCTCGGCGGCGGCGGCGGCGCCGGCGGCGATTTCGTCGACGTGCTGGGCGGGGCCGGCGGCAATGGCGGCCAGGGCGGCGACGCGGGCGCGGTGACCGTCAACCAGGCCGGGCATATCGTCACCTCGGGAGACTTCGCCTACGGGCTCGACGCACAGTCGATTTCCGGGGGAGGCGGCGCGGGCGGCGTGGCCGACGGGCTGGTCGTCCAGGTGGGCGGTGACGGCGGCATCGGCGGCAACACCGGCACCGTTACCGTGACGAATACCGGCACGATCCAGACCTCCGGCTACGGCGCGTCCGGCATCGTGGCCATGTCGGTGGCCGGCGGCGGCGGCAATGCGGGGGCGGCGGGCGGCGCCATCTCGGTCGGCGGCAATCCGGGCAGCCAGGTCGAGACCAGTGGCGCGGGGGTGACGGTGCAGAATCTCGGCACCATCACGACCTCGGGCGACGCCGCGGTCGGGATCAGCGCGCAGTCGATCGGCGGCGGCGGCGGCAATGCCGGCGGCTCGGCCGGGATATTCAGCGTGGGCGGCCAAGGCGCGGCCGGCGGCAACGGCGGCACGCTGGATTTCGCCGGCGAGCTCGGCGCCATTACCACCGCGGGCGCTTTTTCGTACGGCATCCTGGCGCAGTCGATCGGCGGCGGCGGCGGCAACGGCGGCGACGTGCTCGATGTCGACGCGGGGGTCGCTTTCGGCATAGGCGGCGCCGGCGGCGCGGCGGGCAATGGCGGCGACATCCTGTTCAGCGGCGCGGCGCCGGCCACCATCCAGACGGGCGGCCTGCATGCCCACGGCATTCTCGCGCAATCGATCGGCGGCGGCGGCGGGGCGGGCGGCGCAGTCGCCAGCGCCGGCCTGAACGCCCTGACCATGTCGGTGGGCGGATCGGGCAGCCATGGCGGTTCGGGCGGCCACGTGAATTTCGGCTGGCAGAATCTCGACATCCGCACCGCGGGCAGCGGCGCCCGCGGCATCATGCTGCAGTCGATCGGCGGCGGTGGCGGCGCGGGCGGCGGCGTGCGCGCCGATTCGGTCGCCCTCGGCTTGTCGATTTCCGCCGACGTCGGCGGCAAGGGCGGCGCGGGCGGCGCCGGCGGCGACATCTCCGCCACCATCGGCTCGTCGAGCATCGCTACCGGCTCGGCCGACGCATCGGGCAGCGACGCCGTCGGCATCCTGGCGCAGTCCATCGGCGGCGGCGGAGGCTCGGGCGGCAATGTGGTGGACCAGGGGTTGATCCTCGGGCTGCCCATTCCCGTGGACGAAGAAACCTCGGTCGACATTGACCTGGGCGTGGCGGTGGGCGGGTCCGGCGGCAGCGGGTCCGGAGCCGGCCAAGTGCAATTGACGGTGTCCGACACCGATGTCACCACTTATGGCCAGTTTTCCCATGGCATCTATGCCCAGTCGGTGGGCGGCGGTGGCGGCGATGGCGGCTCGGCCACGATTTACTCGCTGGCGGCGGCCGACGATGCCACCTCCGTGAATCTGCAGGCGGTGGCCGCGGTGGGCGGCCAATGCCGCAGCGGCAGCCAGTGCGCCGGCGGCGACGGTGGCGGCGCGGCGGTGACGCTCGGCTCCAGCGCCACGCCCGTCACCGCATCGACCCTGCTGGCTACCCATGGCGATTATTCGCATGGCGTGCTGGTGCAGTCCGTTGGCGGCGGCGGCGGCGACGGCGGCACCGCCGACACCTACGCGTTCACCCTCGACACCACGCTCAATATCAACGCCGCCGTGCAGGTGGGCGGGCAGGGCGGTTCCGGCGGACACGGCGGGTCCAGCCAGGCCACGGCTTATTACGACGCCGCGATCGTCACCGACGGCGCCGGGTCCAAGGGTATCCTGGCGCAGTCGATCGGTGGCGGCGGGGGCACTGGCCAGGGCACCAGCGCCTCGCTGGGCGCAAGCGGCTCGGTCGGCGACGTCAAGTTGCCATCGGCATCCGTCAGCGTGGGCGTAGGCATGACGGGCGGCACGGGCGGCACCGGCGGCGCCGCCTCGGTGGCGAACTACGGCCTGGTCCAGACCTCGGGGCGCGACGGCGACGGCATCGTTGTGCAGTCCATCGGCGGCGGCGGCGGCCTGGGCGGCTCGATGGGCGCCGACGATGGCGATACGCTCGATGTGGTGTCCAACGCGATTCGTACCCTGAATGCGCGCGAGCAGCAGTACAGCCCGGTGGCGTTCAGCGGCTCGCTCAATGTGCAGGTCGGCGGCAAGGGCGGCTCCGGCGGCGTGGGCGGCTCGGCCTCCGCGACGCACTACGGCTCCATCCTGACCAGCGGCGATTATGCCGACGGCATCGTCGTGCAATCGATCGGCGGCGGCGGCGGGGCCGGCGGCGCCAGCACGTCCGGCACCAGCATCCAGAGCGTGGCCGCCAATGTGTCGGTCGGCGGCGCCGGCGGCTCGGGAGGCACGGGCGGCGCGGTCGAGATCTGGCTGGCGGACCAGTCGGTCGTGCAGACCCAGGGCTATGCCGCCTACGGCGTGCTCGGCCAGTCGATTGGCGGCGGCGGCGGCCAGGGCGGCACTGGTACCCTGGCCACGCGCGCAATTGTCAGCATCGGTGCCGGTATCGGCGGCGGCGGCGGCGAGGGCAGCGCGGGCGGCACGGTCAAGTTCACTTCCCGGCAGGACACCGGCAACAGCGGCGGCGTGTATACCTATGGCGACCAGGCCCACGGCGTGGTCCTGCAATCCATCGGCGGCGGCGGCGGAGCCGGCGGCACGGCCCAGGGCGGCGGCGGCGAGACATCGATGCTGACGTTCCAGGCGGACTTGCTGGTGGGCGGCGCGGGCGGCAACGGCGGCGATGGCGGCACCGTCGGCGTGTGCAGCGACGGCAATTGCGCCGCGACCCGCATCCAGACCGTCGGGGATTACGCCACTGGCATGCTGGCGCAGTCCATCGGCGGCGGCGGCGGGTTGGGCGGCCTCGGCGATCCGGCCCGCACCAAGGCGGGCGCCAATTATTCGGTGGACCTCAGCGTTGGCGGCGCGGGCGGCGATGGCGGCGCCGGTGGGCTGGCCTCCGTGCAGGGCCAATACCTCATCGCCACTTATGGAGACTTCTCGGCCGGCGTGATCGTGCAGTCCATCGGCGGCGGCGGCGGCCTGGCCAGTTCGGCGAGTTCCACTTCCCTCGCCCAGGTGCACAAGGGCGTGTATTTGCTCACGCTGGGCGGCTCGGCCGGCGCGGGCGGCGACGGCGGCGGAGTGTCGGTGTCGACCGGCGGCCAGACCGCGACCCACGGCGACTGGTCGCACGCCCTGGTGGCGCAGTCCATCGGCGGCGGTGGGGGGATCGCCGGCACCAGCCTGCATCAAGAGCCGCTGGCCGCGGCCCCGCTGGACGAAATCGCCCATGCGGTCACGGTGGGCGGCGGGCAGGGCTCCGACCGGGTCAGCGGCAGCAGCGTCAATCCCGATTCGCATGCCGCGGTCAGCGTGATGAGCAACGGCAAGCTGCTTACCCAGGGACGCTGGTCGGTCGGGCTGCTGGCCCAGTCGATCGGCGGCGGCGGCGGTACCGGGCATGGCGGCCTGGCGGCCAACCCCTCCGGCACGTGCGCCCCTGGCAGCAGCGGTTCCGGATGCCTGGGCAGCAAGATCAGCGTGGGCGCCGGGGGCAATGCGAGCGGCAATGGCGCCGCCGTCGATGTCACCCTGCAGGCCAATGAGGGCAGCGGCATCCAGACCGCCGCGGCCGGCGCCTATGGCGTGCTGGCGCAATCGATCGGGGCCGGCGGCGGGCTGGGCACCGGCGTGGCCGCCGACTCGGCCGTCGCCATCCAGGTAGGCGGCTGGATCAATCCCCAGGCGTCCGACAGCGTCGGCGGCAACGGCGGCGTGATCGACCTGCAAGCGCAGGCCCAGTCTGTCTATACGGCGGGGGCGGACGCGGCGGGCCTGGTCGCGCAGTCGATCGGCGGCGGCGGCGGCGTGGGCGGCGTCCTGGCCCTCGATGGCCACGACCTGACCGACCTCGACATGGTGGTGGGCGGGGCGCTGGAGGGCGTGGGCAACGGCGTCACGCTGAGCACGGATCAAGGCCTGGTGGTCGCCACCCAGGGCGAGCGCGCCTATGGCGTGGTGGCCCAGTCGATCGGCGGCGGCGGCGGGATCGGCGTGGCCGGTGCCCCGACCGGCGTCGTCGATGTGCAGTTGGGCGGCAGCCATGCGTCGGCCACGCCGGGCTCCGGCGGCCAGATCGATCTGCAGGCGGACGGCATCATCCAGACAGCGGGCGCCGGCGCCGATGGCCTGGTGGTGCAGAGCATCGGCGGCGGCGGCGGGCTGGCGGGGGTGGCTGGCGGACCGGCATCGGTCGGTTCCACGACCCTCACCTTGGGCAGCATGGCGGCGTCAGGCAATGGCGGCGCCATCGGGACGGCCAGCGACCCGGCCCGCATCGCCGCGCATGTCAGCACCGACGGCGATTTCGCCGACGGGGTCGTCGTGCAATCGATCGGCGGCGGAGGCGGCCTGGGCGGCATATTCGCGGCGGCGCCCGGCTCGTCCGACACGACCGTGCAGCTGGGCGGGGCCGACCAGGCGGCCGCCAGCGCCGGCGGCGCCATCACGCTGGTGCTGGACGACAGCAATGACGGCAGTTCGTCGAACACCGCCGGCTATGGCGCGCACGCCATGGTCCTGCAATCGATCGGCGGCGGCGGCGGCATGGCGACGGCGGGCCCGGCCACGATGACGAACATCCACGTAGGCAACGGTTGGGGCGACGGCGGGTCGATCGATATGCTGGCCGCCAGCTGGGCGGCGCTGTCGACCGCGGGCGACGATGCCCATGCCCTGATCGCGCAATCGATCGGCGGTGGCGGCGGCATCGTCACCATGGCGGCCGGCAATGCGGCATCGTCGGTCAACCTGGCCCTGAACGGCGCCGAGGGCAATTCGGGCAGTGGCGGAACGGTCACGTTGAACACGGGCGGCATGATCCAGACGGCCGGCGCGCGTTCCATCGGCATCATCGCCCAGTCCATCGGCGGCGGCGGCGGCCTGGCGACGGCGGGCCCCGCCGACACGCTGGACAGCATCGTGCTCGGCTACAACTCCCCGGCGGTTGGCCATGGCGCGGCCGTCGCCGTGACGCTGTCCAACGGCACCCTGCATACGCATGGCGCGGGCGCTCATGGCATTGTCGCCCAGTCGATCGGTGGCGGCGGCGGCATTGTCGGCGATATCAGCCAGGCGATTAACCCGAACAGCAGCGGCGTGGCGTCCAGCACCGGCAATGTCGATGGCGGCAACGGCGGCACGGTCGCGGTGGCCATCCAGAGCGGATTCCAGGTGCGGGTCGACGGCGCCAACGCCATCGGCGTCGTGGCGCAGTCTATCGGCGGCAGCGGCGGCCTGAGCGGTTTCCTCGATGGCGGCTTCGCCGGCACCACCAGTCCGGGCACCAGCGGCGGCGCGGTGTCGGACGATGTAACGGTGACCGTGGATGGCACCGTGGCGGCGACCGGCGACGGCGGCATCGGCATCCTGGCGCAGAGCGTCGGGCCGGGAGGCACCGGCAGCATCAAGGTCAACGTCAACAACACGGTGCAGGGCGGGTCGGGCGACGGCGTCGGCATCTGGGTCATGAATGGCAACGCGAATGTGGTCGACATCCAGGAAGGCGCGCTCGTGTCGGCGCTGTCCAATACCGCGGTGCGCTACGACCCGTACGCGACCTCGGTCAGTCCCATCGTCAGCAACGCGGGCCAGGTCGCGGGCGATGTAGTGATGAGCGCGGATGCCGCGGTGGCGCCATCCGCGTATGCCACGCTCGACAATCGCCGCACGGGGGTGTTGTCGGACGCGCTCCTCTACCAGGCTCACGTCGACAATGCCGGACTGCTGCAGGTAGGGCGCAGCGGCAGGTATGACCGCCTTACCGTGGCCGGCGATTTTTCCCAGTCGGACAGCGGCGTGCTGCGCAGCGAAGTGGATTTCGCGCAGATGCGCGCCGCCCGCATGGTGGTGCAGGGCGACGCGCGGCTCGGCGGGGTGGTCGATGCCGCGCCCGTCAGCCTGCTGCCCGGCCGCGAGCTCACCGTGCTGCGCGTCGAGGGCGCGGCCTCCGGCATGCCCGAGGCCTACGACTCGCCGGTATTCGACTATGACCTGCGCAAGGCGGGCCAGGACTACCGGATCAGCGTCGGCGGCGCCGACTTCAACGCGACCGCCATGGGCCTGGAAGGCAACCAGAGCCGCATCGCGGACCATCTGCAGCACAGCTGGGATGCCGGCGGCAGCGCGGCGCTCGCGCCGCTGTTCGCCAGCCTTGACCAGGCTTCCCGGCAGGGCGGCAGCGCCTACAGCGACCGCCTGTCGGACCTGTCGCCCGGCGTGACGCTGGCGCCGGCCGCGCAGATGGCGGCGGGCATGACGCGCTTTACCAGCAACATGATGTCGTGCCCGGCGATGGACGGCGGCGACACCCAGGGACGTGAGCGCGATTGCGTCTGGGGCCAGGCGTCCACGCGGCGCACCGACCAGGACGCGCACGACGGATATTCCGGCTTTTCCTACAACAGCACCACGTACCAGGCCGGCGGCCAGTTCGAGTTCCGTCCCGACTGGTTCATCGGCGCATCCGTCGCCTACCAGAACAGTCACCTGCGCGGCAGCGACGGGCGCGCCAGCGGCAGCGGCGATGCCGGGTACGTCGGCGTGGTGCTCAAGCGCCAGGCCGGCCCCTGGGTGTTTTCGGGAAGCCTGGGCGGCGGCTACGCCTCGTACGACATGGAGCGCAACCTGGCGATCGCGGGCTACGAGCCCTCGGCCAGCAGCAGCCCCGATGTCTACAGCCTGGGCGCGCGCCTGCGCGCCGCGCGCCATATCGGCCTGAACCGGCAGTTGTACCTGAAACCCTATGTGGACCTCGACATGCTGTATACGCGCATGTCCGGCTACACCGAGTCCGGCGATGCCCTCAGCCTCGAGGTGGATGGCAGCGACCAGTTCCTGTTCGCGCTGTCGCCGATGCTGGAATTCGGCGGCCGGGTCGACCTGCCGGAAGGCGCCACGCTGCGGCCCTATGCGTACGCGGGCGCCTCCTTCCTGAGCGATGATTCCTGGAACACCGACGTGCGCTTGAGCGGCGCGCCGGGCGCCGCCGGCACCTTCAATGCCGCGCTGCCGGGCGACAGCGTCATCGGCCGCTTCGGCGTGGGCATGCAGGTCAACACCCGTTCGGGGCTGGATTTCCGCCTGCAATACGACGGCGAAGCCTCCAGCAAGGCGACCAGCCACGCCGGGCAGCTCAAGGTGATGTACCGGTTCTGAGAGCCGGCGCCCGCGCGGGACTAGCGCGCGGGCGCGCGGTCGACCGGCTGGCAGGCCGCCGCATCGGTCGCGGTGCGCGCGGCGTCGCCCAGCAGGGCGCGCGTGCCGCACAGCGAGCCGAACATGGCGGCGCTTTCGTGGCCGACGCCCATCACCTGCTGGTGCTCGTGCGCCAGCGTGACGCGGCGCGCGCCGCGCCCGGCCAGCAGCAGGTCGTAGCGCACGTAGCCCAGGCCGCGCGACAGCCGCGTGGCGCCCTGGGCTTCGGCGCCGCAGCGCTTGTCGAGCCCGTGGTCCTCGGGGTTGGTGTCGGCGCTGCCGAGCAGGTACACCACGTCGCGCGCCGCATAGCGCACGTACAGGCCGGCCGGGTCCTGGCCGGCCGCGTAGGCGGGCAACTGCTGCGGCCCGTACGGATACTGGTTGTAGGTCGGGCAGATGCCGCGCTCGTACGGGGCGTAGCCGGAACCCGCGCGGCGCGGCCGCTCATTGGTCAGGTACAGGTAGGACGGCGCGTTGGCGATGACGTAGCGCAGCCCCAGGCCGGCCCGGCGCACCTGGCCGTCGATGTCGTTGAGCACGGCGTAGCGCTGCAGCAGCTGCGCGCCGCCGCCATGGCCGGCCACGACGATGTCGGACAGCGCCGGCAGGCGCTCGCGTTCGGCCAGCCAGCGCAGTATGTCGTCCAGCACCCGGAAGGCGCTGACCGGCGCGGGCCGTCCGGACGCGCGCACGCTGTCGGCGCCGTTTTCCCAGCTGTTGCGGCGCCAGGCCGGGCGGCCGGCGAAGGCCGCGTCGATGGGGGCGGGGAATTCCAGCGCCAGGATCAGCGTGTCGGCCCGGCGCGCCGGGTCGCGCTCGACCAGCGCGGCGATGTCCTGGTAGTGGCGGCTGGCGTCGCGGCGGGCGCTGTGCAGCACGACGATGGCGCGCCGCACCGTGTCCAGTTTGCCGGCCAGCTTGCGGTTGGCATATACCGGCATGCGGTAGCGCTGGCCCTCCGGGCCCAGGGCGAGATCCTGCCAGGGCGGCGCGGGGCGCGGGGCGCGCGGCAGCGGCTCGTCGTAGTTGTAGGGAGGCGGCAGCGGGGTCTGGGCGCGGGCCATGCCCGACGAACCGGCCAGGGCCATGGCCAGCCCGGCCGCCACCCACGTACGCGAACGCAGGCGGGGACGGCGGGTACACATGGGCGGCGCGACGCTCAGCAGTGTTCCTGGCCCAGCAATTGCTTCAGGGCCGGTACGTCGATCAAACGAACTTCACGTTGATTGATGCGGATCAAACCTTCGCGTGCAAAACGCGAGAACAGGCGGCTGGCCGTTTCCAGGGTGAGGCCCAGGTAGTTGCCGATTTCCTCGCGGCTCATGCGCAGCACGAACTCGGTGGAGGAGTAGCCCAGCGCCGCGTAGCGCTGCGACAGGTTCAGCAGGAAGGCCGCCAGCCGCTGTTCGGAGCGCATGGCGCCCAGCGAGGCGAGCATCTGGTACGAGCGCCCCAGCTCGCGGCTCATGAGGCGGCGGAACTGGTGCTGCAGCGACGGCAGGTGGCTGGCGACGTGGTCGATCTGCGACAGGCGGATGACGCAGACCTCGGAGTCTTCCATGGCCAGCGCGGTGGAGATGTGCTTGCCCTCGAGCATGCCGTCCAGGCCCACCACTTCGCCGGGCAGGTGGAACCCGGTGATCTGGACGTGGCCGGCCGCGTCCTCGATCTGGGTCTTCATGCTGCCGTAGCGCAGGCTGTAGACCGCGTCGAGCGGGTCTTGCAGGGTGTAGAGGGATTTGCCCTTCTCGACCCGCACGCGCTCTTGCACGAGCTCGTCGAGCTGCTCGACCTCGTTGGCGGCCATGCCGACGGGGATGCAGACGTGGCCGAGCATGCAGGTGGAGCAGTGGGGCGAATCCGGCGGCAGGGGGACTCGTTTTTGCATGATTTACCTTATGTTGCTCAAGCCCTGATGCGAGCCGGTGCTTGGCAGCAAATGAACAAGAAACCCTATTGTATTCCCTGGCGGAGATGATGCCGAACCGCTGCCGGGGCCGGGCCGGCGCGCGCGGCGGGGCGCGCGGTGGCGGCGGCGGTGCGAACGGTCTATGCTGGCGGGACAGGCCCGCGCCTCGTCCAGGCGGTCGCCAGGTCTTGAAAAACCCCTGTCGCGTCCGCACATTCAGGTCATCGAGCCCGCCGCGCAGCAGCCGGTCAGGCTCCCCATCAAGCCTTGCGACCACTATGCGATTCGACAAACTCACGACCAAATTCCAACAGGCGCTGGCCGACGCGCAAAGCCTGGCCGGCCGCAACGACCACCCCTATATCGAGCCCGTCCATGTGCTGGCGGCGCTGCTCGGCGACCCCGACAGCGGCGCCTCCAGCCTGCTGGCGCGCGCCGGCGTCGCCGTCAACCGGGTCGGGCCCGCGCTCGATTCGGCGCTGAAATCCCTGCCGCAGGTGCAGGGCGGCGAGAACGTCCAGGTCGGCCGCGACCTGCAGGCCGTGCTGACGCGCACCGACAAGGAAGCGGCGCGGCGCGGCGACACCTACATCGCCAGCGAACTGTTCCTGCTGGCGCTGGCCGACGACAAGGGGCCGGCGGGCACCATCCTGCGCGACGCGGGCCTGCAGAAGAAGGCGCTGGAAGCCGCCATCGACGCGGTGCGCGGCGGCGAGAGCGTGTCCGCGGCCGAAGGCGAATCCAATCGCGAGGCGCTGGCCAAGTACACCCTCGACCTGACCGACCGCGCCCGCCAGGGCAAGCTCGATCCGGTCATCGGCCGCGACGACGAAATCCGCCGCACCATCCAGATCCTGCAGCGCCGCACCAAGAACAATCCGGTCCTGATCGGCGAGCCCGGCGTGGGCAAGACCGCCATCGTGGAAGGCCTGGCGCAGCGCATCGTCAACGACGAAGTGCCCGAGACCCTGCGCGGCAAGCGCGTGCTGTCGCTCGACCTGGCGGCCCTGCTGGCCGGCGCCAAGTTCCGCGGCGAATTCGAGGAGCGCCTGAAGGCGGTGCTCAAAGAGCTGGCGCAGGACGACGGCCAGAACATCGTCTTCATCGACGAGCTGCACACCATGGTGGGCGCCGGCAAGGCCGAGGGTGCCATCGACGCCGGCAACATGCTCAAGCCGGCGCTGGCGCGCGGCGAGCTGCACTGCATCGGCGCGACCACCCTCGACGAATACCGCAAGTACATCGAGAAGGACGCCGCGCTCGAACGCCGCTTCCAGAAGGTGCTGGTCAACGAGCCCGATGTCGAGTCCACCATCGCCATCCTGCGCGGCCTGCAGGAGCGCTACGAGATCCACCACGGCGTCGAGATCACCGACCCGGCCATCGTGGCCGCGGCCGAGCTCTCGCACCGCTACATCACCGACCGCTTCCTGCCCGACAAGGCCATCGACCTGATCGACGAAGCGGCCGCGCGCATCCGCATGGAAATCGACTCCAAGCCGGAAGTGATGGACAAGCTCGACCGCCGCATCATCCAGCTCAAGATCGAGCGCGAGGCGGTGCGCAAGGAAACCGACGACGCCTCCAAGCGGCGCCTGGCCGTCATCGAGGAAGAGCTCGAGAAGCTGCAGCGCGAATACAACGACTACGAGGAAATCTGGAAAGCCGAGAAGGCCGCCGTGCAGGGCACGCAGGCCATCAAGGAAGAGATCGACCGCGTGCGCGCCGAGATGGCCGAGCTGCAGCGCAAGGGCCAGTTCGACAAGCTGGCCGAGCTGCAGTACGGCAAGCTGCCCGAGCTCGAGGCGCGCCTGCAGGCGGCCGATAGCGCCGAACAGGGCGGCCAGGCCGAGTCCGGCCAGCCGCGCCTGTTGCGCACCCAGGTGGGCGCCGAGGAAATCGCCGAAGTGGTGTCGCGCGCCACCGGCATCCCGGTGGCCAAGATGATGCAGGGCGAGCGCGAGAAGCTGCTGCAGATGGAAGACCACCTGCACAAGCGGGTGGTCGGCCAGGACGAGGCCGTGCGCCTGGTGTCCGACGCCATCCGCCGCTCGCGCGCCGGGCTGGCCGATCCGTCGCGCCCCTACGGTTCGTTCCTGTTCCTGGGCCCGACCGGCGTCGGCAAGACGGAGCTCACCCGCGCGCTGGCCGATTTCCTGTTCGATTCCGAAGAGCACATGATCCGCATCGACATGAGCGAATTCATGGAGAAGCACTCGGTGGCCCGCCTGATCGGCGCGCCGCCCGGATACGTGGGCTACGAGGAAGGCGGCTACCTGACCGAGGCGGTGCGGCGCAAGCCGTACAGCGTGGTGCTGCTCGACGAAGTCGAGAAAGCCCACCCGGACGTCTTCAACGTGCTGCTGCAGGTGCTGGACGACGGCCGCCTGACCGACGGCCAGGGGCGCACCGTGGACTTCCGCAACACGGTCATCGTGATGACCTCCAACCTGGGGTCGCAGCACATCCAGAGCATGACCGGGCAGCCGTACGAGGTGATCAAGGAAGTGGTGTGGGACGAGCTCAAGCAGTCGTTCCGCCCCGAGTTCCTCAACCGCATCGACGAGGTCGTGGTGTTCCACGGACTGGAAGCGCAGCATATCGAATCGATCGCGCGCATCCAGCTCAAGCGCCTGGCCGACCGCCTGGAGCGCCAGGAAATGCGCCTGGAGGTGACCGACGCGGCGCTAGCCGAACTGGCGCGCGCGGGCTTCGATCCGGTGTTCGGCGCGCGGCCCCTGAAGCGCGCCATCCAGCAGCAGATCGAGAACCCGGTCGCCAAGCTGATCCTGGAAGGCGAGTTCGGGCCGCGCGACGTGGTGCCGGTGGACTGGAACGACGGCAAGTTCGTGTTCACGCGGACCCTGCAGTAAGCCCCTGGCCGCGCGGCCCCGGCACCGCCCGGCAGCCGCGCGGCAGCGCCATGTCCGCCACATGGGCGCGCAGGGCCTGCATCAGTTCCTGCGCGGCCGGCGTCAGGGCATGGTCGCGATGCCGTATCAGGCAGAGCGTGCGCACCAGCGTGGGCCCCGCCAGCAGCGCGAAGCGCAGTTGCGGCTCCTGCACGCGCTGCGCCGCCAGGGCCGGCAGCAGCGCCACGCCCAGCCCGGCCTTCACCAGCGCCGCCTGCGAGGTGGTGCTGGAAGCTTCATAAAACGGCGCCGCCGCGGCAATCGGCAGGTCGGCACGGCCGCGCAGCAGCGCCATGATGCCGGTTTCGTCCACCACCCCCACCAGCTTGCGGTCGGCCAGGCTGGTCCAGCGGACGTAGCCGGCCCGGTCCGGCCGCAGCGTTTCATCGTCGGCACGGTACAGCACGCCGAAACGGTCTTCCAGCAAGGCCTCGAAGACCAGGCTGGGCGCATCGGCCCAATGGCTGGTCAGCCCGAAATCGACTTCCTGGCTGGCCACCAGCCGCTGGATGCGTCCGGAGTTGTCGTCGCGCAGATACAGGCGGATGCCGGGCCGGCGCTGCACGAACGCGGCCGCCGCCGGGGCGATGATCTCGGTGATGGCCGACGGGGCCGCCGCCACCGCGACGCGGCCCCGTTCCAGCAGGCCGTAGCGCACCACATCCTCGATAGTGCCGTCGAAATCCGCCAGCAGGCGCACCACGCGGGGCAGGAACTCTTGCCCGATGGGCGTGAGCGCCACGTGCCGGCTGGTGCGGGTGAACAGCTGGATACCCAGCGCGTCCTCGAGCTGGCGCACCAGGCCGGTGATCGACGACTGGGTCTGGAACAGCCGGCGCGCGGCGAGCGTGAAGCTGGCTTCCTGGGCCACCGCGACGAAGGCGGTCAAGTGCTTCAGGGTGACGTGCTTGGGCAGTCGATTGATCATGAATTCAGATTGATGAATAAACTAAAATGATTTTCACAGATTGATATCCCGGACGATACTCGTCGTTTTTCCCAATCAGCAACTGCGCGCGCCGCCCGGCGGCGCGCGGCGGGCGGCAGGCATGGACGACGCAACAATCCTGGATCTGAAAATCACCGGCGGCTGGGTCATCGATGGCAGCGGCGCGGCGCGCCGCCGCGCCGACCTCGGCATCGTGGGCGAACGCATCGCGGCGGTGGGCGACCTGGCGGGCCGGCCGGCCCGCCGCGAACTCGATGCGCGCGGCAAGATCGTGGCCCCCGGCTTCATCGATGTGCACGGCCACGACGATCTCATGTTCGTGGAGCGTCCCGGCCTACCCTGGAAGATTTCACAGGGCATCACCACGGTGGTGGTCGGCAATTGCGGCGTCAGCGGCGCGCCCGCGCCGCGCCCGGGCAACACGGCGGCGGCGCTCGCGCTGCTGGGCGAGACTCCCTTGTTCGCCGACATGGCCAGCTACTTCGAGACGCTGCGCGCGCAACAGCCGATGATCAACGTCGCGGCGCTGGTCGGCCACGCCAACCTGCGGCTGGCCGCCATGGCCGACCCGTCCGGCACGCCCACGGCGCAGGAGCAGGCCGCCATGGAAGCGATGCTGGCCCAGGCGCTCGAAGCGGGGGCGGTGGGTTTCAGCACGGGCCTGGCCTATGAGCCGGGCGGCGCGGCCCGGCCCGCCGAGCTGGAAGGCCTGGCGCGCGTGGCGGCGCGCCACGGCTGCCTGCACACCAGCCACATCCGCAATGAAGGCGACGAAGTCGAAAGCGCGGTGGACGAAGTCCTGCAAGTGGGGCGGGCCACGCAATGCGCCACCGTGCTGTCGCATCACAAGTGCATGCTGGCCCGCAACTGGGGCCGCAGCCGCGCCACCCTGGCCAATATCGACCGCGCCCGCGCCGACGGGGTGGCGGTCGCGCTGGACATCTACCCGTACCCGGGCAGCTCCACCATTCTCATCCCCGAGCGGGCCGATCTGATCGACGACATCCGCATCACCTGGTCGACGCCGCACCCCGAGTGCAGCGGCGAGTACCTGAGCGACATCGCCGCGCGCTGGGGCTGCGACAAGACCGAGGCGGCGCGGCGCCTGTCGCCCGCGGGCGCGATCTATTTCGCCATGGACGACGCCGAGGTGCGGCAGATCTTCCGGCACGAATGCTGCATGGTCGGCTCCGACGGCTTGCCGAACGACGCGCATCCGCATCCCCGCCTATGGGGGTCTTTCACGCGGGTGCTGGGCCGCTACGTGCGCGAGGCGCAGATCGTCAGCCTGGAGCAGGCGGTGGCCAAGATGACGGCCTTGCCCGCCCGGGTGTTCGGCCTGGCCGGCCGCGGCCTGCTGCAGGCCGGCGCCTGGGCCGACGTGGTGGTGTTCGATGCCGACCGCGTGATCGACCGCGCGACGTGGGACGCGCCCACCCAGGCGTCGGACGGCATCGAAGCGGTGCTGGTCAACGGCGCGCAAGTCCACCCCGAACCGCCGCAGGGCCGCCGTCCCGGCCATATCCTGCGGCGCGACACCCAGAATCACAAACCCAAGGAGGAAACATGAAGATGCGCAAGACTCTGCTGGTGCTGGCCCTGCTGGCGGCCGTGCCGGCGGCCCGGGCCGATTTCCCGGACCGCCCCATTACCCTGATCGTGCCGTTCTCGGCCGGCGGCCCGACCGACATCGTCGGCCGCATCGCGGCCGCCAAGGCCGGCGAGATCCTCGGCCAGCAGATCGTGGTCGAGAACCGCACCGGCGCGTCGGGCACGATCGGCATGACCGCCACCGCGCGCGCCAAGCCGGATGGCTATACCGTCGGGCTGGCCACGGTCAGCACCCACGGCACGGCGCCGCACCTGTTCCCCAAGCTGGCCTACGACCCGGTCAAGGACTTCACGCCGATCAGCAATCTGGTCACCAGCCCCAATATCCTCAGCGTCCATCCTTCGTATCCGGCCAAGGACCTGGCGGGCTTCGTCGAGCACGTGCGCGCCCACCCGGACCAGGAAGGCTACGCCAACGCCGGCGCGGGCGGGGTGAACGACCTGGGCATGATCTGGTTCCTGCAGATCATCGGCGGCAAGATGAACAGCATTTCGTATCGCGGCTCGGCGCCCGCGCTGACCGACGCCGTGAGCGGCGTGGTCCCGGTGGTGTTCGACAACTTCCCGTCGTCGCAGGCCTACGTGAAGAGCGGCCACCTGCGCGGCCTGGCCATTACCGGCGCGCAGCGCAATCCGCAGCTGCCGGACGTGCCGACCTTTGCCGAGCAGGGCTACAAGGACTACGACGTGACCGCCTGGTACGGCGTGGTGGGCCCGGCCGGCCTGCCCGCCGAGGTGCGCGACAAGCTGGCCCAGGCGTTCGCCCAGGCGGTGCGCGACCCGGCCACGGCCGCCAAGCTGGCGGAAACCGGCGCGTTCGCGCTGGGCAACAGCCCGGATGAGTTCGGCGCGCAGATCCAGGCCGAGCGGGACCGCTGGGGCGGCGTGATCGCCAAGGCGCAGATCAAGCTGCAATAGGCGCGGCCGGGCGGCGCGCCGCTCAGTACACGTCGCGCCGGTAGCGGTTGTCGCGGCGCAGGGCGGCCAGGCCGTCGGCGCCGAGGATGCGCGCCAGCGCCGCGTCGACGCCCTCGGCCATGCCATGCAGGCTGCCGCAGACATAGATGTCGGCGCCCGCGGCGACCCAGGCCCGCACTGCCTCGGCGGCATCCAGCAGGGCGTGCTGCACATAGCGCCGTTCGGGCGTATCGCGCGAGAACACCGCATCCAGGCGCTGCAGGGCGCCGGCGGCCAGCCAGCCCTGCATTTCGTCGCGATGGAACCAGTCGTGCGCCGCGCTGCGTTCGCCGAACACCAGCCAATTGCGATGCCCGCCCGCCCGGATGCGGGCCTTGAGCAGGGCCCGCAGGCCGGCCAGCCCGGTACCGTTGCCGATCAGCAGCAGCGGACGCGCGTCGGCCGGCGGGTGGAAATTGGGATTGGCGCGCAGCCGCAGGTCGATGAGATCGCCGGGTTGCGCGAGGTGCGTCAGCCAGCCGCTGCCCAGCCCCAGGCTGCCATCGCCGCCGCGCATTTGGCGCACCAGCAGGTGGATCGCGCCATCGGCGGGCAGCGAGGCGACCGAATACTCGCGGTGCGGCAGCAGCGCGCCGCCGCGGGCGTCGCGCGGGCCGATCTCGGCGATATCGCCGGCCTGCCACGCGATGGCCAGGCCCTCGGGTGGCGTCAATTCCAGATGAAAGCAGGGTCCGCCCTGGCTGCCGGGATTGAGCAGGACGCGCCGCGCCAGCCGCCATGGCTGGTAGGCGGGGGTCTCCCAGTCGGGCAGGTCGCCGCGGCCGGCCAGCAGGCCCAGGTGATGCTGCCAGTGCCGCAGCGCCGCCGCATCGGCGTTGTCGACCTCGACGCGGTCGAACAGCGGCGTGGCGCCGCGGCCGCGCAGCCAGGCGTCGAGGCGCCGGCCGAAGCCGCAGAAATGGCGGTAGCCGCTGTCGCCCAGCGCCAGCACGGCGTAGCCCAGCCCGTCGAGCGCGACCGCGCCGTCCGCGCCCATGAGCGTGTCGGCGAAGGCCGCCGCGCTGTCGGGCGGATCGCCTTCGCCATAGGTGCTGGCCACCACCAGCAGGCGGGGATAGGCCCGCAAGGCGTGCAGGTCCAGTTGACCGAGCGCCGCCACCCGCGCCTGCAGGCCGCCCAGCCGCAGCGACTCGGCGGTCTGGCGGGCCAGGGCCTCGGCCTGCCCGGTCTGGCTGGCGTGCGCCACCAGCACGGCGTCGCCGGCGGGGGCGCGCAGTTCGCGCGCCGCCCCCGCCGCCTGCGCGGCGCGCCGGCGGGCCTGGCGCCAGGCCCACAGGCACAGCAACAGCCACGACGCGCAGGCGCAGCAGGCGGCGAGCAGGCGCGCGGTCATCGGCGGCTCACGCGCCCGCCAGCGCGGCGAAGGCGCTGCTGGCGGCCAGCCGCAGCCGGCCGGCAGCGCGCACGATGAACAGCGCCGCCACCTCGTGGCGCTGCGCGTAGGCCAGGCCGTCGCGCTCGCCCAGCACGGTCAGGGCGGTGGCCAGCGCATCGGCCTGCATGCAGGAACGGTGGACCACTGTCACCGAGGCGACGCCGTTGTCGACCGGCCGCCCGCTGCGCGGATCCAGCGTATGGGCATAGCGGCCGGCGGCGCCTTCGCGGTAGCGCCGGTAATCGCCCGAAGTGGCGATGGCGCAGCCGCGCAGCGCAAGCGCCAGGGCATGATCGGCGCTGCCGTCCGGCACTTCGACCGCCACCCGCCAGGGCTGGCGGTCCGGGCGCGCGCCGCCGGCGCGCAGTTCGCCGCCCACTTCGACCAGATAATCGCGCACGCCCAACTGCTCCAGGGCCTGCGCCGCGCGGTCGACCCCGTGGCCCTTGGCAATGCCGGACAAGTCCAGATAGGCGCCGCCCGGCTGCCAGGCGCGCCGCCCGGCGGCATCCAGCCGCACCCGCCGCCAGCCGCAGCGCTGGCGCAGCGCGTCGAGCACGGCGGCCGACGGCGGCTCGCTGGGGTGCGGCGGCGGGCCGAAGCCCCAGGCGTTGACCAGCGGCCCCACCGTGGGGTCATAGGCGCCGTCCGTGGCGGCGGCCAGCCGCAAGGCATGGTCCAGTACGAACAGGCAGTCGTCGGGCAGCGTTTGCCAGCCGGTCGCCGCGCGGTTGTAGCGCGACAGGTCGGAGCGGTCGTCCCAGGTACTCATCTGCGCGACCACCTGGTCCAGCGCCTGCTGGATGGCGGCGCGCGCGGCCGGCGCGGCCACCCCCGGCGGCAGCGCCAGGCGGGCCGACCAGGTGGTGCCCATGGTCGCGCCCGCCAGCGCGGCCGGCGCCACGACGGCGACGCCAGGCAGCGCCCCATAGCCAGCCGGCCGCGCGGCGAGGCGGGGCGCGGCGGCCGATCGGGGGCCGGCAGGTGCGTATGAAGGCGTGGCGGGCATGAGGCGAGCGCGCCGGCGCCGCGCGTGTGCGGCGCCGATGTGCAACGGGGGGATTACGGTTGCAGCACTTCCAGCGTCGCCACGTACGACAGCCGGCGCTTGCTGGCTTGCGGCACGCTGGTCCGGTCGTCTTCGGCGCGGGCCTCCACCCAGTACAGGCCGGGCTGCGGCCACTTGACCGCGAACTTGCCGTCCTGGCCGGTCTGTACTTCGATCTCGCCGACCTGGTCGCGGTAGCGGCTGCCGCCGGGCACGATGGTCATCTGCAGGCCGGCGGCCGGCTGGCCGTCCAGCAGCATCTGGAAGGCGGCGGTCTCGCCCGCGTAGAGGTCGTTGGGATGCGTGACCGGCATCATTTCCAGGCCTTTGCCGGCCGGCTTGATGACGCTGGGCTTGCCCGCCGTGGCGAAGGTCTCCACGCGGCCCATGCTCTGCGAGATTTCCAGGTCCTGCGCCTGCGCGGGCACGGCAGTGGCCAGGCCTTCGGGCTTGCCGAAATAGCGCTTGGGCTTGCCATCTTCCTTCCAGCGCGCGAACACGCCGTCGTTGACCACCGCGATGCGATAAGTGCCGGCCTCGGCCAGTTGCAGGTCGAAGGTGCTGCGCAGCTTGCCGCGATTGAGGTTCTCGGCCTGCGCGGGCTGGCCGCCGGGCGCCTGGATCGCCAGGTTGTCGAGGCGCAGCGGCGCGTGGTTGAAATAGAACTTGTCGTTGCCGACGGCGGCGTCCACGGTGATCCAGCTGCCGGTGGCCGACAGCACGGTGGAGGACGGCACCATCCATACGTCGTGGGTGTGGGCCGCGGCGGGCAGGCAGAGCGCCAGGGCGGCGGCGAATCGAACAGCGTTTTTCATCAGTGCTCCGTAGGGTCGCGTGCAATCAGGGTTTCAGGTCGAGGGCCACGGCGCCGAGCTCGTGCTCGCCCCGCGCGGTCAGGCGCTCGGCCTTGGCCGGGGGCCAGTCGAACGGCACGCGCACCAGTTCGCGGCCGCCCACTTCGCGGGCGGCTTCCACCACTACCGCATAGCGTCCCGGCTTCAGGTCGGCCAGCGGTCTGGCGGCGCCGGCGAACGACAACTGGTGCTGGCCGGCCGGCCGCGTGGCGCCGCTCACCCCGTCCACCGGGAACTGCTGGTTGCGGCCGCTGCGGCGCCACCATTGCCGCATGTCCTTGAGCCATTCAGTGCCTTCGTTGTTCTTCATGGCCACGTCGTACCAGACGGCCAGGTCGGCGGCCACGCCCTGGTCGGCGTTTTCCAGCCAGATCGCCACATAGGGCCGGTGGTACTCGGCCACGTCGAGACGGGGGATCTCGACGTTCAGGCCCAGGTCGGCGGCCTGGGCCGTGCGGGCGATCAGGCCGGCCAGCAGGGCGGACAGCAGCAGCTTGCGCATAAATTCTCCGGTCGAACGGTCTTCAATGAATGAACAGCAGGGCCAGCAGCAGCGGGATCAGCACGCCCAGGCCGACCATGGGCCAGGTGGCGGCGCGCTGGCCGGCGTGCATTTTCAGCAGCACCAGCCCGGTCAGCGAAAACACCAGACAGGCCACAGCGAACAGGTCCAGGAACCAGCTCCATGCCGTGCCAGTGTGGCGGCCCTTGTGCAGGTCGTTCAGGTAGGCGATCCAGCCGCGGTCGGTCCGCTCGTACTCGAGCGCGCCGTCGGCCAGGTCGATGGACAGCCAGGCATCGCCGCCGGCGCGCGGCAGCGAGACGTAGATTTCATCCGGCGACCATTCGACGTGGCGGCCGGCCACGCGCACGTCGAACTGCTCGTCCAGCCACTGCGCCACCGGCTCCGGCACCCGGGCGTGCTTGACGTCGCGGTTGGCGGCGTTGAGCGCGTCGAGCAGGGGCGCTGGCAACTGGCCCTGGCGCACCGTGACTTCGGCGGCGGAGTCGATCAGCGCGGCATTGTTCAGGGTCAGGCCGGTGACGGCGAAGAGCAGCATGCCCAGCAGGCATAATGCCGAACTGATCCAATGCCATTGATGCAGTGTCTTGAGCCAATAGGCCCGTCGCCGGGAAGTAGCGGTGCCGTCCATGAGACATTAGGGTGTCGGAGGCTGCGGATTCTAGCACTTAAATGAGAATGAGTCTCAAAAAATCATGTCCCAGACCTTGATTCCGCTGAACTTCCTGGCCGTCGGCATCGGCGCGGCCATGGGCGCCTGGGCGCGCTGGCTGGTCGGCTCGTGGCTGAACGTGGCGCACTGGCCCTGGGGCACGCTGGCCGTCAATCTGCTGGGGGGCTACCTGGTCGGGGTGGCCCTGGCCCTGGTGGCGGGCCACCCGGAATGGCCGCAATGGGTGCGGCTGGCGGCGGTCACGGGCTTCCTGGGCGGGCTGACGACATTCTCGACGTTCTCGGCCGAGACGGTCGCCATGCTGGAGCGCGGCGCCTATGGCGGCGCCCTCGGCTATGCCGCCGCCAGCCTGCTGGGGTCGCTGGCCCTGACGGCGCTGGGGCTGGCCAGCGTGCAGGCGCTGCGCTAGCGCCCGTCCGGCGCGGCTCAGCGCGCCAGCAGCACGCGGGCGGCCTGCAGGCCGCTGCGCACGGCGCCTTCCAGCACGCCCGGATAGCCGGTGTCGGTCCAGTCGCCGGCCAGCGCCAGGGTCGGCCACGGCGTGGTATTCAGCGGGCGCATCAGCCCGGGCACCGCGGCAAAGGTGGCACGCTTCTCGATGAACAGTTCGGCGGCCTCTACGGCCGGCATCGGCGCCAGCCGCGCCGGATGGCGCGCCGCCTGTTCGGCCACCTGGGCCGTCAGGGCGGCGATGGCGGATGCCCGGTCGGCGTTGGCCAGGCTGCGCGCGGCGCTGGCCACCACGGCCAGTTCGCCGGCGCGCGCCTTGCCGGTGAGCCGCGCCCGGTCGAACACCCATTGGCCGACATGGCCGCGCGCCGGATCGTCGCGCAGCATCATCATCGGCTCGGGCAGCGGCCAGGGCGCCGCCAGCCGCAGGTTGAGAGTGGCGATGGGTTCGTAGTCGAAGGCCTGCAGCGCGCGCAGCAGGCCTGGCGTGCCGGCCTCGCGCAGCGCCTCGCCGAGCAGGCGCGCCGCCACCGATGGCGGCACGGCCAGCACGGCGGCGTCGAAGCGTTCGCGGTTGACGTCCACGCCGCGCGCGGACGGCACCAGGTGGCGCACCGTGGCGCCATAGCGCATGGTGGCATGCAGCGCCACGGCATCGGGCCACAGCGCCGACAGGTCGACACAGGGCAGCAGCAGGTCGCTGTCGTGGCGCTGGCCGGTCAGGCTGTCCTGCAGAGTGCGCGCGTACAGGCCGGCGCTGGCCTCGGCCGGCGGCGTGTTGAGCGCCGCCAGGCACAGCGGCTCCCAGACCGCGCGCACCAGCGTATCGGGCTGGCGATAGTGCGCCAGCAACTGCGCGACGGTCCAGTCGCGCGGCGGCGTCCAGGCCATTTTCTTCAGCCCGCGCATCAGGCGCATGGCGTCCAGGCGGTCGCGCCATGACAGGCCGCGCGCGGTGAGCAGGGCGGCCGCGGCATGCCAGGGCGCGGGCAGGGGCGGCGCCGCCAGGCGGAACCGGCCGTCCAGGCTGGCCAGGCGCAGCGACCGGCGCATCAGCAGCGCCGCCGGGTTGCGGCCCAGCCGGCGCATCAGCGCCAGGGTCTGGTCATAGGCGCCCAGCAGGATGTGCTGGCCGTTGTCGAGCTGGCTGCCGAATTCGGGGTGCACCACGCGCCGGGCGCGTCCGCCCGGGGTGCGCCCGGCTTCGAACACCGTGACCTGGGCGCCGGCTTCGCGCAGCGCGGCGCAGGCGGCCAGGCCGGCCCAGCCGGCGCCGATGACGGCGGCCTTCATCGCGCCAGGCGGCGCACCAGGCCGCGGCCGCCGCCCACCCAGGTTTTCCAGGCCAGCCACAGCTTGCGCAGCGGCGTGAGCGAGATGCGCTGGTGCAGCACCTGCCAGTTGTCGCGCTCGATTTCGTCGAGCAGCGCGTGGTAGATGGCCGCCATCATCAGGCCCGGCCGCTGCGCGCGGCGATCGGCCTCGGGCAGGCTGGCCATCGCTTCGCCGTACAGCTGGCGGGCGCGCTCGGCCTGGAATTTCATGAGCGCCGAGAAACGGTCGGAATAGGTGCCGTTGAGGATCTCGGCGGCCTTGACGTCGAATTGCTGCAGCTCGTTGACCGGCAGGTAAATGCGGCCGCGCCGCGCGTCGTCGCCCACGTCGCGGATGATGTTGGTGAGCTGGAACGCCAGCCCCAGCTTGCTGGCGTACTCGAGCGTGCGCGGGTCGGTATAGCCGAAGACGCCGGCCGACAGCTCGCCCACCACGCCGGCCGCGTGCCAGCAGTATTTGCGCAGGCCCGGCCAGTCCAGGTAGCGGGTCTGGTCCAGGTCCATTTCCATGCCGTCGATCACGGCCTGCATGCGCTCGCGCGAAATGTCGCAGGTCTGCAGGTGCGGCTGCAGGGCGCGCGCCACCGGATGCTCGGCGTGGCCCGCGAACAATTGGTCGACTTGGGTGCGCCACCAGGCCAGCTTGATGCGCGCCACCGACGGGTCGGAGCATTCGTCGACCACGTCGTCGACCTCGCGGCAGAACGCGTACAGCGCGGTGATCGCGCGGCGGCGCTCGGGCGGCAGGAACAGGAACGAATAGTAGAAACTCGAACCGCTTTTGGCGGCTTTTTCCTGGCAGTAGTCGTCAGGCGTCATAAATGGGTGAAGGTTCTCAGTGTGCGCCACGCCATGGCGGCCCAGTCGCGCGCGCCCAGTTCGGGGCGGTTCATGAACACGTCGTAGCCGGCGCGCTCGATGCGCTCGAGGATACGCAGCCCGCCCTGCACGACCATGCGCAGTTCCAGGCCGACGCGGCCCGGCAGGCGATGCGCCAGCGGAGCGCCAGAGTGTAGCAGTGCGCGCGTGCGCTCGACCTGGAACGCCATCAGGGCGCGCCAGGCGGGCGTCAGGCGGCAGGCCGCCAGGTCTTCTTCGCTGACGCCATGGCGGCGCAGGTCTTCGCCCGGCAGATAGATGCGCTGCTTGCGCCAGTCCACCCGCACATCCTGCCAGAAATTGGCGAGCTGCAGCCCGGTGCAGATGGCATCGGCCTGCGCCAGGTTGTCCGGAGCGGCCGCGCCGTACAGGTGCAGCATCAGGCGGCCGACCGGGTTGGCCGAGCGCGAGCAGTAGTCCAGCAGGCTGGCGTAGTCGTCGTAGCGCTTGACGGTGACGTCCTGCTCGAAGGCCGACAGCAGGTCGAAGAACGGGGTGATGGGCAACTGGTGGCGGGTGATGGTGCCGGCCAGCGGCGCGAAGATGGGCGCCAGTTCGGGCGCGGCGGCCGGCACGCTGCCCGGCTCGGCGCCGATGCGGTGCAGCTCGGCCCGGAAGGCGGCCAGGCGGGCCAGCCGCTCGGCGTCGGTCGCATTGCCTTCGTCGGCAATGTCGTCGGCCGCGCGCGCATAGCGATAGATATCGCGCACCGCGCCGCGCAGCCGGCGCGGCAGCAGCAGCGACGCCACTGGAAAATTCTCGTAATGATCGACAGCCATAAATCGTGCACAGCAGCGGACCTTTTGCCGCGATGCGGGTTATTTTAGTGGGGCTTCACCGGCGCGCCGCGCCATCGCCGGCCGCCGGCCAGATCAGTTAGACTATCCGCGCCATGCCACGCCCCATCCAAGCATCCATTTCGCTCTCCGCGCTCAGCCACAACCTCGACGTGGTCAGGCGCCGCCTCGAGCAGGCCGCGCAGGCCACCGGCGGCGCCGTCCCGTCCATCTGGGCGGTCATCAAGGCCAATGCCTACGGGCATGGCATCGAAACGGCGGTGGCCGGCTTCTCGGCCGCTCAGGGCCTGGCCATGCTCGACCTGGCCGAGGCGGTGCGCTGCCGCGAGGCAGGCTGGGGCGGCCCCATCCTGCTGCTGGAAGGCTTCTTCCAGCCCGCCGACCTGGAACTGGTCGACCGCTATCACCTCAGCACCACCGTGCACACGCGCGAGCAGCTCGACATGCTGGCGCACGCGCGGCCGTCGCGGCGGGTCGACATCATGCTCAAGCTCAACACCGGCATGAACCGCCTCGGCTTCATGCCGGACGCCTACGGCGGCGCCCATGCCCGCGCCCTGCAACTGCGCGAGCAGGGCGTGGTGGGCGCCATCGGCAAGATGACTCACTTCGCCTGCGCCGACGGCCCGCAGGGCGTGGCCGAACCGCTGCGCGTGTTCGACGCCGTCACCGGCGGGCTGGGCGAGGGGCCGGTCAGCGTCTGCAATTCGGCCGCCACCCTGCGCTACCCGGAGGTCGCCGTGGACCGCGTCCGCCAGCCGCACTGGGTGCGGCCCGGCATCTGCCTGTACGGCGCTTCGCCGTTCGCCGATGTCAGCGCCGCCGAGTTCGGCCTGCGCCCGGCCATGTCGCTGCGTTCGCAGATCATCGGCGTGCAGGACCTGGCCGCCGGCGCCGAGGTCGGCTACGGCGCCACCTTCCGGGCCGATCGCCCCATGCGGGTCGGCGTGGTGGCCTGCGGCTATGCCGACGGCTATCCGCGCCATGCCGGCACCGGCACGCCGGTGGTGGTCGGCGGGGTGCGCACCCGGCTGGTCGGGCGGGTGTCCATGGACATGCTGGCGGTCGATCTCGACCCGGTGCCCGCCGCGGGGGTCGGCACGCCCGTGTCGTTGTGGGGCCAGGACGGCCCGTCGGTCGACGAGGTCGCCCAGGCGGCCGGCACCATCGGGTACGAACTGCTGTGCGCCCCGACTCCCCGCGTGCCGGTCAAGCGCGACCCCTGATCATTCTTTAGCGAGGATCCCATGAAGGACAAATGTGTGCTCGTCACGGGCGCGACCAAGGGCATCGGCTGGGCCTTGACCCAGCGGTTGACCGATCTCGGCTGTCATGTCGTGGGCATCGCGCGCAATACCGACCATGTCGATTTTCCCGGCTACCTGTATGCCTGCGACCTGGCCGATGCCGGCCGCACCGAGGAAGTGCTGCGCGAGATCCGCGAGAAATTCCCGGTCGACGCCATCGTCAACAACGTCGGCATCGTGCGCCCGCAACCCTTGGGCGAAATCGACCTGGCCTCGCTCTACAGCGTCATGGACCTGAACGTGCGCGTGGCGGTGCAAGTCACGCAGGCATTCGTCGATTCCATGAAAGTGCGCCGCACCGGCCGCATCGTCAACGTATGCAGCCGCGTCATCCACGGCGGCTACGAGCGCACCAGCTATTCGGCCGCCAAGAGCGCGCTGGTCGGGTGCACGCGCACCTGGGCGCTGGAGCTGGCCGAATACGGCGTCACCGTCAACGCGGTCGCGCCCGGCCCCATCGAGACCGAGCTGTTCCGCCAGGCCCAGCCGGCCGGCAGCGACGGCGAGAAGCGCGCGCTGGCTTCCATACCCATGAAGCGGCTGGGCACGCCGGCCGAAGTCGCGGCCGCCATCGCCTTCCTGCTGTCCAACGAGGCCGGTTTCATCACCGGCCAGGTCCTGGGCGTGGACGGCGGCGGCAGCCTGGCCGGACGCTGACGCCGGCGCGAATCAATACGGCCCGGCGCCGGTCGCGGGCCGCAGGTCCTTGAACTCGGCGGCCAGGCGTTCAGTGGCGCGCGCCAGCAGGCTGGCGTCGGCGCCCACGGCCACGAACAGCGCGCCGGCCGCCAGGAAGCGGCGCGCCAGGTCCGGATCGCCGTGCAGGATGCCGGGCGCCTTGCCGGTGCGCGCAATGCGCGCGATGGCATCGTCCAGCGTGCGCAGCATGTCGGGGTGGTCGGGCCGGGTCAGGTAGCCCATGCTGGCCGACAGGTCGGCCGGCCCGATGAACACGCCGTCCACCCCCTCGACCGCCGCGATGTCTTCCAGCGCCTCCAGGCCCTGGGGCGTCTCGATCTGCACCAGCACGCACATTTCCGCATTGGCCCGCGCCAGGTAGTCGGGCACGCGGTTCCAGCGGGCCGCCCGCGCCAGGGCGCTGCCCACGCCGCGGATGCCCTGCGGCGGATAGCGCACCGCGGCCACCGCCGCCGCTGCCTCGGCAGCCGACTGCACCATGGGCACCAGCACCGTCTGCGCGCCGGCGTCCAGGATGCGCTTGATCTCGACCGGGTCATTCCAGGCCGGCCGCACGACCGGCATGACGGGGTAGGGTGCCACCGCCTGCAGTTGCGCCAGGGTGGTCTGCAGCGTGTTGGGCGAATGCTCGCCGTCGATCACCAGCCAGTCGAAACCGGCACCGGCGCAGATCTCGGCGGTATAGGCATTGGCCAGTCCGACCCACAGGCCGATCTGGGGGCGCTTGGCGTGCAGGGCTTGCTTGAAGGTGTTGGTGAGGAGGTCCATGGCGGTGTGGCGGGAGGGGAACGATCGGTGCGGGGCTTCACTGGCGCGGCAGCAGCGCCTGCAGGTCCGGCGGCAGCGCCAGGCCGGGGGCCTGATCTTGCAGCGCGCGCAGCGCCGCCAGGGCCTGCTCGCGTTCGCCGGCACGCAGCAGCTCGCGCACGCGCTCGATGCGAGGGTCGGCCTCGGCGGCCGAATCCGTCGGCGGCGCGGCTTCCAGCTGCGGCCGGGCGCTGTACTGCTGCGCGGGCGCGGCAGGTTGGGCTGGCGCGGCCTGGTCGGCCTGCGGGGCGGGAGGCGCGACGCGGCGCAGCGCCGCCGACGCTTCGGGGCGGACGGGGGCGGCGGCCGGCGGCGCGGCCGGGCGCTCCAGGGTGCGGGGCGGGCTGGCGAGTTCGCGGTCCACCGGCGGCGCATCGGCCAGTCCGGCCACTTCCGGGTCCTGGAAGTCGGACAGGAGGAACAGCGAACTGGCCAGCACGATCGAGGCGGCCACGCCCCAGCCCGGGTGCCAGAGCCGGCGCTGGCGCTGCACGCGGCGGTCGGCCGCGGCGGCGCGCGCCGCCGTGGCGCGCACCGCGGCGTCGAGCTCGGGCCCGGGCTCGGTGCTCGGCAAGGTGCGGTACAGCGCCCGCAGGTCCAGGTCGTCTTGTTCGTCGTGGGGCGGGCGATGATGGGCCGTCATGCGGGGCTCCTTTCAGCGGCAACAGGCCCTAACTCCTCGCGGATGCGCTGCGTGGCGTAGCGCAGGCGCGATTTCACGGTTTCGCGCGGCGCGCCGGTCACGGCGGCGATCTCTTCCAGGCTCAATTCGTGTTCCAGCCGCAGCAGTATGGCATGGCGCTGTTCGTCCGGCAGGCGTTCGATGGCCAGTTGCAGCCGGCGGCGCATCTGGAAATCGGATAGCTGCCGGTCGGGCTGTTCGTGTTCGGCCGCCGGCAGGGCCGCCAAGGCCGCCTCGGCCTCTGCGCTCGCCTGCGGCGCATGGCGCCGATGCGCATCCACCGCCAGATTATGCGCGATCCGCAGCAGCCAGGTGGTGAATTTCGCGCGCGGCTGCCAGCGCGCGCGGGCGTCGATCACCCGGCTCCAGGTTTCCTGGAAAATATCGTCGGCCAGGTGCGGGTTGCGGACACTGCGCAGGATGTAGCGGTACAGCCCGGCGCGGTGGCGCGCATACAGCGCGTCGAACGCCGCCAGGTTGCCTGCGGCGTAGGCCTGCATCAGCGTTTCATCGTCGGCGCCCGGGATGTCCATGGCGGCCGAGTGTATCCGTTCGGCCGGGATCGCGCATCCGCCGGACGCCGCGCTGGCGGCCGGGGCTGCCAGGCTCATTGCACGGCCGGCGTGCCCAAGCCGGCGGCCAGCTCCACCAGGGCCGCCAGCTCGGCATTCAGGCCATGCGGGTCGGCGCCGCGCGCTTCGCGCGCCAGGGCGGCGATCTGCGCGGGCGTGTAGCCGTCCAGGTACTTGCCGCCGCGCAGCCACTGGGCAAAGGCCGCGGCCGCCGCGGCGCGCCGCAGCCCTTCGGAACCCGGGCCCGGCGTGGCCGTATGCGCCACTGCCTGCTCGACCAGGCGGCTGGCCTGGGCGTCGGGCGATTTGTAGCGGATGCGCACGAACGCCAGCTCATCGCCCGGCGCGGCCGCCGCCGCGGGCTTGCCGTAGCGCAACGGCTCCAGCCGCGCTTGCGGCGCGCCCACCGGCGTGATCTCGTACAGGGCGGTCACGTTGGCGCCCGCGCCGATCTCGCCGGCGTCGACCCGGTCGTTGTTGAAATCCTCGCGCGCCAGGGCGCGCTTCTCGTAGCCGATCAGGCGATACTCGGCGACCACGGCCGGATTGAACTCGACCTGGATCTTCACGTCGCGGGCGATGGTCATCAAGGTGGCCGACAGTTCGCCGGCCAGCACCTTGCGGGCCTCGCGCAGGCTGTCCAGGTAGTGGTAGCTGCCATTGCCGGCATCGGCCAGCTGCACGGCCAGCGCATCGTTGAAATTGCCGCCGCCCACGCCCAGCGTGGTCAGGGCGATGCCGCTTTGCCGCTGGCGCGCGATCCTGTCCTTCAGCGTGTCCAGGTCGGTCGCCCCCACGTTGAAATCGCCGTCGCTGGCCAGCAGGATGCGGTTCACGCCGCCCTTGATGAAGCCCTTGGCGGCCTGCGCATAGGCCAGGTCCAGGCCGGCGCCGCCATTGGTGGAGCCGGCCGCCTGCAGCCCGTCGATGGCGGCATGGATGCGCGCCTTCTGGTCGCCCGGCGTCGAGTCCAGCGTCATCGAGGCTTCGCCGGCATAGGTGACGATCGCCACCCGGTCCTGCGCGCGCAGCCCGGCCACCAGTTGCTTCAGCGCGCCCTTGAGCAGGGGCAGCTTGTCGCGGTCGGCCATCGAGCCGGAGGTGTCGATGAGGAACACCAGGTTGGCGGCCGGAATGTCCTGCGGCGCCACGCGCCAGCCCTGCACGCCGATCTTCAGCAACTGGCGCGAGGGATTCCACGGCGCGGCGGCCAATTCGGTGGTGATGCTGAACGGCGCCGCGCGCGACGGCGGCGGCGCATAGCCGTAGTCGAAGTAATTGATGAACTCCTCCGCGCGCACGGCGTCGGCGGGTGGCAGGCGGCCTTCGTTCAGCAGCCGGCGCACATTGGTGTACGAGCCGGTGTCGACGTCCACGCCGAAGGTGGACACCGGCTGCTGCTGCGTCGCATGGACCGGGTTGTCGCGATAGCTCGCGTAGTTCTCGCGGTCTTCCGCTTGCGGCGCCGGGTAGTGGCCGGGCAGCAACGATGCGGGCGCCGGCCGCGCCAGGTAGGCGTGCGGCGCGTATTCCCGGCGCAGCGTCGCCGGCGCGGCCGCGCCGAACGTCGCTTGCGGGGCCGCCGCGTCGGCGGCCGGCGTGGCGGCAGGCGGTTGCCGGATGGCCGGCGTTGCCGCGGCCGGCGCGGCAACGCCGGCTTGTTCCTGCTGCGGCGGCGAGCATGCCGCCAGCAGCGCGGCGGCCAGGGTGGTGCAGATCAGGCGAGCCGGGGTCTTGTTCGGGTTCATGGTTCCGATCCTTGTCTGGTGGGCGTATCTGTTAAACGCGCCAGGCCGGTCGGCGGGGTTGGCTGTCGGCCAGGGTTTTTGCAAGAAATCGTATCCGCGCCAGGCCGGCGCACAGCCGCCGAGGCCGCTGTCGCATTACCGGTAAACTTGCGCCATGGCCAAGCCCCGAACCGTCTATGTCTGCGCCGAATGCGGCGGCACCAGTCCCAAATGGCAGGGCAAATGCCCCCATTGCAACGCCTGGAACACCCTGGAAGAAACCGTCGAGGCGGGCGGCCCGGCCGCCGCCGCGCATCGCTATGCGCCGCTGGCCGCGTCCAGCCCGGTGCGCAGCCTAGCCGACATCGAGGCGCGCGAGACGCCGCGCCAGCCCACCGGCCTGGACGAGTTCGACCGCGTGCTGGGCGGCGGCCTGGTGGCCGGCGCCGTGGTGCTCATCGGCGGCGATCCGGGCATCGGCAAGTCGACCCTGCTGCTGCAGGCGCTCGCGTCCCTGTCGGCCAGCGCACGCGTGCTGTATGTCACCGGCGAAGAGTCCGCCGAACAGGTAGCGCTGCGCGCCAAGCGGCTGGGGCTGCCCACCGGCGACGTGAACCTGCTCGCGGAAATCCGCCTCGAAGCGATCCAGGCGGCCGTGTCCGAGCAGCAGCCCGTGGTGGCCGTCATCGATTCGATCCAGACGCTGTACAGCGGCGAGCTGACCGCCGCGCCGGGCTCGGTCTCGCAGGTGCGCGAATGCGCGGCGCAGCTGACGCGGCTGGCCAAGCAGACCGGCATCGCCATCGTCATGATCGGCCACGTCACCAAGGACGGCGCGCTGGCCGGCCCGCGCGTGCTGGAACACATCGTCGACACCGTGCTGTACTTCGAGGGCGACACGCATTCTTCGTTCCGCCTGGTGCGCGCCTTCAAGAACCGCTTCGGCGCGGTCAACGAGCTGGGCGTGTTCGCGATGACCGACCGCGGCCTGCGCGGTGTGGCGAACCCCTCGGCGCTATTCCTGTCGCAGCATGCGCAGCAGGTGGCGGGCTCGTGCGTCATGGCCACCCAGGAGGGCACCCGGCCGCTGCTGGTCGAGATCCAGGCGCTGGTCGACAGTTCCCACGCGCCCAACCCGCGCCGCCTGACCGTCGGCCTGGAAGGCAATCGCCTGGCCATGCTGCTGGCGGTGCTGCACCGGCACGCCGGGGTCTCCACCTACGACCAGGACGTATTCGTCAACGCGGTGGGCGGTGTGCGTATCACCGAGCCGGCCGCCGATCTGCCGGTCCTGCTGGCCATCATGTCGTCGCTGCGCGACCGGCCGCTGCCGCGCGGCCTGGTGGCATTCGGCGAAGTGGGCCTGGCCGGCGAGATCCGGCCCGCGCCGCGCGGCCAGGAACGCCTGCGCGAGGCCGCCAAGCTCGGTTTCAGCGTGGCGCTCATCCCCAAGGCCAATGCCCCGCGCCAGCCCATCGAGGGGCTGGAAATCTGGGCCGTCGACCGCCTGGACGCCGCGCTGGACAAATTGCGATGAGCGGCGCCGCGCCAGCGCGCGCGCCGTCCCGGCCATTTCCCTTCATCATCGAGGAGTCGCGGGCATGAGCCTGTGGGTAGTCGTGGGCATCTGCCTGGCGTGCGGCGCATTGATCGGTTTCCTGGGCGGCGTGCTGGGCATCGGCGGCGGGCTGATCGCCATTCCGGCGCTGGTGCTGCTGATGGGCATGTCGCAGCAACTGGCGCAGGGCACGGCGCTGATCATGGTGCTGCCCACCATCATGATGGCCGTGCGCAAGTACAACCAGCACGCGCGCATCGACCGGCCGGTCGCGCTGGCGGGCGCGGCGGGCGCGGTGGCGTTCACCTGGGTCGGCGCCCAACTGGCGCTCGGCATTCCTTCGCGCACGCTGCGCCTGAGCTTCGCCGTGTTCCTGTTCTTCGTGGCGGTCTTCTACGTCTACAAGATCGCGCACCGGCCGCGCGCCGCGGTGTCGGGCCGGCCCGAGCGCGCACGTCCCGCGCCGGCCTTCACGCGGCCGCGTGCCGCGCTGCTGGGCGTGGCCTGCGGCACGCTGGGCGGCTTCTTCGGCGTGGGCGGGGCGGTCATGGCGGTGCCCATCCTGACCTCGTTGTTCCGCCTGCCGCAGACCTCGGCGCAGGCCCTGGCGCTGACCATGATCATCCCCGGCTCCACCATTGCCCTGGTGGCCTACAGCTGGGCCGGCCAGGCCAACTGGTGGGTCGGGCTGCCGCTGGCGGCCGGCAGCCTGGTGTTCGTGCCGGTGGGGGTGCGCCTGGCCTACCGCCTGCCGGAGCGCAAGCTGCGCGCCTGCTTCGCGGCGATGCTGTTCGCCACGGTGGCATTGCTGATCTTCGAAGCCTAGCGCCACGGGCGGGGCGGCCGCATGTCTACACCGCTGGATACTCGCGCCAGCGCAGTCATGACCGGACGTTAATGTCGGCAAGACTTTCCCGCGCCGCGGAACCTGCGGCCGCGGGCATGCTCCAATAAAGCCCGGGCCGTCGGTCCGGACAGTTTCACAGGAGGTACCCTCATGACCACTCCCGCTCGAATCGCCGCTTTTCTTTCCACGTCGGCGCTGTGCCTGGGCCTGGCCGCCGGTCCGGCCCATGCCGGGCAGCGCGACGCCGACGGCCAGCGCGAAGCCCGTTCCCTGACGCAGGAACGCGAGCCGGCCGCGGGCGAGTCCGCCGCCGAAACCGCCCGTCCCGCCGAAACCTCGCTAGGGCGCGACGCTCAGCGCTCGCGCAACCGGTAATCCCGGAGGATCTTCCGGTACCACGCATGTAGCAGCAGCGCCGATAGCGCCAGGCCCATCATGGCCATGAGCCACATGGTGCCGGCGCCCATCGGCGAGCCGGGAATCACCAGCAGGCGCAGCCAGTCCAGGCCGCCGCGGCCGGGGCCGAAACCCAGCCACCAGCCGCCCAGCAGGCCCACCACGGCCAGCGCCACGATCTGCAGCAAGAGCGGCACCACGGCGACCTTGTACGCCCGCAGCACATACGAGTTGATGCACTGCATCGAGTCGCACAGGTGGAACAGCGGGATCATCGTCAGCAGGGCGCCGGCCACGGCGGCTACCTGGGCGTCGTCAGTGTAGGCCGCCAGGATCAGCGGCCGTCCCGCCAGCAGCACCACCGCGGTCAGCAGCGCGCCCAGCAGGCCCAGCGCCATGCCGGCCGCGCCGGTGCGCTCGGCCAGCGCCAGGTTGCCGGCGCCGATCGCCTGCGCGGTCAGCGCGGCGGTGGCCACGCCCAGCGCCATCGGCATCATGTAGCAGAGCGCGGCCAGGTTCGACATGATCTGGTGCCCGCCGCTGACATACGTGCCTTCGCGCGCCACCAGCAGCGCCATGAACGTGAAGGCCGAGACTTCCACCAGGTATGAACCGCCCATGGGCAGGCCCAGCCGCAGCAGTTCCTTCTGGGCCGGCCAGGACGGCCGTCCCAGCGTCAGCGCGAAGCGGTGGAAGTAGCGGTCGCGGGTGATCACCAGCAGGCCGATCCCCAGGCTGATCCAGGACACGATCGCGGTGGCCAGGCCGGCGCCGGTGGCGCCCATGGCCGGCAGGCCGAGATGGCCGTAGATCAGCACCCAGTTCAACAGCGCCTTCACGCCCACCGCGGCCAGGTTGATGGTCATCACGATCTTGGGGCGCGACAGGGCGGTGCCCAGGGCATAGATGGTGCGGAACACCAGCGCCGCCGGCAGGGCCAACGCCAGCGCGCGCAGATAGCCGGCCACGCGGTCGCGCACCTCCGGCGCCACGTCGCCCGACAATGACAGCCAGGTGTCGGGAAACATCATCAGCACCGCGCCCACCGCGGCCAGTCCCAGCGCCAGCCACACCCCTTGTCCCCAGGTGCGGCCGACCTCGTGGTGGCGGCCGGCGCCGAAGTGCTGGGCCAGGATGGGAATCAGCGCGTGCACCACGCCCATCAGGCCCACGAAGATGGTGATGTACACCGACATGGACAGCGACATGGCCGCCAGGTCGGTGGCGCTGGCGTGGCCGTTCATCGCGGTGTCCAGCACGCCGAAGGCGATGCCGGCCCATTGGCTGATCAGCACCGGCCAGGCCTGCCGCGCGATGCCGAGCATCGCGCCGCCGAAGCCGCCGGCGGGAGCGGCGGGCGGGTTCATCGCGAAGGGGCGACGCGCAGCAGGCGGAATATCTCGTGCCGGTCGGCGCGCCGGCCGCCTTGCCACAATTCCTCGGCGCCTTCGCTGTAGGCCGCTTCGCCGTCGCGCAGGCGTTCGCGCGTGGTCTGCTGCAACACCAGCGGGCAGCGCGAATCGTAGCTGAGGGTCAGGTTGTCGAAAATCAGCAGCGAAGCGCGCTGGCCGCTGCCCACGCTCAGGCCGCGCACGCATTCGCCGGGCTGGCGGTACTGCGCCAGCGCCGCCGCCAGTTCGGCCGACATGTCGCGGTAGCTGCGCGCGTAGTCCACCGCCGGCTGCCACAGCAGCACCAGCAGGATCCAGGTGGCGGTCAGGCCGCTGGCCGACAGCACCGTGCCGCGCCACAGCGCGGCCGGATGCGAGCGCAGGCGCCATACCACCAGCCGCACCCAGGCCGCGGTGACCACCACGGCCAGGGCGAAGGCGAACCACGAAATGACCGGCTCATAGCCGGTGGTCTGGCGCGCGATGTTGCGCGCGATCTGCGCCGGCCAGCCGAAATGCAGCGCGATCCAGCCCAGCCAGGCGGTGGCCACGGTCAGCGAAAAGCACATCACCGCGAACCAGTCCAGCGTGTTGACCACGCCGCGTCGCAGCGTCGGCAGGGAGAACGCCGCCAGGATCGCGCAGGGCACGGCCAGCATGATGAATTCGGAGTCGGTGGGTTCTTCCAGGAAGAACAGTTCCAGCCCCGCGCAGGCCACCGCGACCAGCGGCAGCCAGATGTGGGGCGCGTACAGCCAGTCGCGCCAGCGCCACACCGCCAGCACCGCCAGCGGCCAGGTCGGCCACAGGTACCAGGGCAGGTCGCGCAGGGTGCGGCCGGTGTCCGACAGGCTGGGCCAGTCGAACAATGTCAGGTTCCAGATCTTCCAGCTGCGGATCCAGTATTCGCTGCCTTGCGTGGCGGGAATCCACCAGGCCAGGATCAGCGCGGCGGCGACCGCGGCCGCCAACGGCAGCCAGCGGCGGCGGGCCCACAGCGCGCTGCGCGGGTGGAACGCCAGCAGCGCCGCCGCCATGACCGGCAGGGCGCCCAGCCAGCCGCGGATCAGGAAGCTGGCCGCCAGCGCTACCCCCAGCGTGGCGGCGCCGGTGGCCGGGCGGTCCAGGGTGCGCGCCAGCGAGTAGAACGCCAGCGCCTGGGCCGCCATGATGGCCGGCACCACGGACGATTCGTGGGTGCGCTGCAGGATGCCCACGGTCGCCAGCAGCAGCAGCAGCGCCGCGTCGGCCAGCATGCGGCCGTAGTCGCGCGCGGAGGGTTCGCCGCCGAACGGCAGCGCCAGCGGCTGCGCTTCCGCGCGCCGTCCGAGCAGGTAGGTGCCGTACCAGACGCTGACCGTGGTGATGCCGAACCATAGCAGGTTGGGCAGCCGGCCGGCCGGGATGTCGCCGATCAGCGGGCCGAACAGCCAGATGCAGATCGCCCCGGCCCAGGTGATGAGCGGGCCTTCCTCGGCATAGGCCAGTTGTCCCACTTGAGGTAGCAGCCAGGTCAGGCCGCCTTCGCGCACCGCGGTGATCATCGTCGCCAGCCCCACCGCATCGTCGGTCTTCCAGGGGTCGCGCATGAACAGGCCGGCCACGATATAGGCCAGCGACAGGCCGAGCAGCACCAGCCGGGGCAGCTTGGCGGTGGCCGGAATGGTCAGTCGAGCCGGAGTCGAACGCGTGATGGGAGACACTGGGCTAATGTAACGTAACCGGGCGGCTCGGGCCGCGTCGCCATGAAACGGGGATGGATCGGTGCGGCGCGGAAAAAAAAGCAGCCCGGAGGCTGCTTTTCTGGCTGCGCCGCTGGAGCAGCAAGTTTACGACGCCGACTTGACCGCGCCGGTGGTGCGGGCGAAGCGGGCGCGGAATTTCTCGACGCGGCCGGTTTCGACGATGCGGGTCTGGGCGCCGGTATAGAAGGGGTGCGATTCGGAGGTGACGTCGCACTTGAAGAGCGGGTACGTCTTGCCGTCGAGCTCGATGGTTTCGCGGGTGTGGATGGTCGAGCGGGTCACGAACTTGCCGCCCGTCTGCACGTCCATGAACACCACTTCACGGTATTCGGGGTGAATGCCTTCTTTCATGATCTATTCCAGTTCTTCCGGTGCTGGGCCGGGGGTTTGCGGGTCGCCAGCCAAGCGGTCGCACAACGCCCAGGGTTCGCCAGGGTTGCGGTCACGTCAGCCACGTATCCAGGAAGTAACCACACATTCTAGCATGGTTCACAGGTCGGTGCGCAAGGCCCAGATCTCCGGGAACAACACCACGTCCAGCATCTTACGCAGGTACGCCACCCCGGAGGTGCCGCCCGTGCCGCGCTTGAAGCCGATGACGCGCTCCACGGTGGTGACGTGGCGGAAGCGCCACAGGCGGAATGCGTCTTCCAGGTCGGTGAGCTTTTCGCCCAGCTGGTACAGGTCCCAATACTTGTCGGGCTGCCGGTAGACCTCCAGCCAGGCGGTCTCGACCGCCGGATCGGCCTGGTACGGCCGGGTCCAGTCGCGCTCGGTATGGCTGGCCGGCACCGGCAGGCCGTTGCGGGCCAGCAGCCGCAGCGATTCATCGTACAGCGACGGCGCCTGATAGGCCGCCTGTACCTGCGCCAGCAGGTCGGCCCGATGGGCGTGCGGCTTGAGCATCGCGGCGTTCTTGTTGCCCAGCAGGAACTCGATCTGGCGATACTGGTAGCTCTGGAAGCCGCTCGAGCGCGCCAGGTGCGGGCGCAGGGCGGAATACTCGGGCGGCGTCATGGTGGCCAGCACGTCCCAGGCATGCACGAGCTGTTCCATGATCTTGCTGACGCGCGCCAGCATCTTGAAGGCCGGCGGCAGGCGGTCGGCGGCCACGCTGGCGATCGCGGCGCGCAGTTCGTGCAGCATCAGCTTCATCCACAGCTCGGAAGTCTGGTGCTGCACGATGAACAGCATTTCGTTGTGTTCCGGCGACAGCGGATGCTGGGCGCCCAGCAGTTCGTCCAGGTGCAGGTAGTCGCCGTAGGTCATGTCCCGCGCGTAATCCAGCTGCGCGTTCTCGGTGCGGACGATGTCTTCGGGTCGTTCAGGTGTATTCATGGCGGTCTCGGGATGGTGCCGCCGCCGGGCGCGCGGCCCGGCAGGGCGGGTCAGCCCAGCTCGCGCAATACCGCGCGCACCGGGCTGGCGTCAGCCTGGGCCAGCGCCAGCGGCAGGGCGATCAGTTCGTAGTCGCCTTCCGCGACGTCGTCGAGCAGCAGGTTTTCCAGCACGCGGATGTCGCGCCGCAAGATGACGTGATGGCTGTCCAGGGTCTTGCTGCTGGCGGGGTCGATGCTGGGCGTGTCCAGGCCGATCAGCATGACGCCGCGCTCGGCCAGCCATTCGATGGTATGCGGCGCGTAGGCCGTGAAGTCGTCGGTCCACCAGTCCAGCGCGGCGTGCTTGGCGGTGCGCACCAGCACCCGCGGCGGCAGGTCGTCGACCGCGTGCCGCAAGTGTTCGGGCAGGATCAGCGGGCCGCAGTCCAGGGCGTGGATCACCCGGCACGGCCCCAGGAACGGCTCGAGCGGCAGCGCGCCGATGGCCGGCGCGCCGTTGCGATAGTGCAGCGGGGCGTCGGCATGCGCGCCGGTGTGCGGCGACAGCGTGATCTCGCTGACGTTGACCGGGCACTCCGGCGTCAGCGACCACTTCCATTGCTGCCGGTATGGGGTGTCGCCCGGAAATACCGGCGAGTCGGCCGATACCGGCGGCGAAATATCCCAGAGGCGTTTCATGGATGCGGAAGCGGAGGAAGGGCTCGGTTCAGTCAAGGGAAATCGCGGCGCGCGCGCCGATGTCGCCGAAGACCTGCAGCTCTTGCCCGATTTGTCGTCGGAACGCCGCCGGCCCCCATGCGACGGGCTGCAGCGCCATCGCGGAGAAAGCCGCGTCGATCTCGGCATCCTGCATGATAGCGGCAACCGCCTGTTCCAGGGTAGACAGCACCGGGGCGGGCGTGCCGGCCGGCGCCGCCAGGCCGTACCATCCCATCAACGAGACGGACGGCATGCCGGCCTCGGCGAAGGTGGGCACATCCGGCAGTTGCCCGGCGCGCTGGCTGCCGGTGACGGCGATGGCGCGGACCTTGCCGGCCTTGACATGCGGCGCGGCCGACGACACCGTGTCGACGCCCAGGTCGATTTCGCCGCCGATCAGCGCCGTGACCAGTTGCGCGCTGCCCTTGTAGGGCACCGGCGACAGCGCGGCCCCGGCGGCCTGGGCGAACATCTCGCCGGCCAAGTGCGGGGCGGAGCCCGCGCCGAAGGTGCCGTACATCAGTCCCGCCTGGCCCGACCGCTGCCGCGCCAGGGCCGCCAGTTCGGCGGCATTGCCGGCCGGCAGGTCGTTCTTGGCGAGCAGCACCACCGGGGCCAGGGCCACGATCGCGAGCGGCGCAAAGCTGGCCAGGGGCGAGTACGGCAGGTTTTTCTTCAACGCCGGCAATACTGTGTAGGTGGTCGATCCGGACAGCATCAGGGTGTAGCCGTCCGGCGCGGCCTCGGCCACGGCCTGCGCGCCGATGATGGTCGAGGCGCCAGGACGATTCTCCACGATGAACGGCTGGCCCAGCCGCTCCGCCAGCTTCCTGGCCAGATGGCGCGCGACGGCGTCAGTGGCGCCGCCGGGCGTGAACGGCACCACGATCTTGACCGGCTTGGCCGGATACGCCGCGGTCGCCGGCGCGGTGCCGGCCAGGAAGCAGGCCATGACGGCCAGGCCCAGGATGCGCTTCATGTGTATTCCCCTTGTCGTGATCTGAGTTGCTGCGCGCCGCGACCGGCTCAGCGCCGTGGCGCGGGCCGCCGGCCGGCTTCGCCGAGGTCCCAGTACAGGCCCGCCATGACGGCCAGGCCTTCGCGGGCCACGCTGCCCAGCAGGTGCTCGTCGGGCGCGTGCTGGGCGCAGGCCGGATAGGAATGCGGCACCCACACGGTGGGCAGTCCGAGCTGGTCGGCGAAGATGTCGTTCGGCAGCGAGCCCCCCAAGTTGGGCAGCAGCACGGCGTCGCGGCCAGTGGTCTGGCGCAGCGACTGCGCCGCCCACTGCACCCATGGATGGTCGGGCAGGAGCCGGGTCGCGGCGGCCTGCGCGCCCAGGCGCACCTGCACCATCGGGAAGCCGTGGCGGTCCAGGTGGTCGCGCACATGCTGTTGCAGGCCGCGCCAGTCCGTGCCCACCACGAAACGCAATTGGCACCAGGCGCTGGCCCGCGGCTGGATGGCATTGACCGGCTTGGCGGCGTCGCCCGCCGACAGGGTCAGCACATCAAGACTGTTCCAGCCAAACACCTGCTCGGCCGGGCCCAGCCCTGGCTCGCCCCAATCCTGGTCGACGTCGGGGTCGTCGATACCGCCGCCCACCGGCAGGCCGGCCAGCGCCTGCCGGATCTGCGGCGGCATGGCCGGAGGCCGCAGGGCGTCTACCGCAATGCGGCCGCGCGCATCCACCAGCGAGGCGAGCGCATGCGCCAGCAGGATCGCCGGGTTGGCGAGCAGGCCGCCCCAATTGCCCGAATGGTATGCGCGCTCGCGCAGATGCACCGACAGCTCGAAATTCACGGCCCCGCGCGAGCCCATGAACAGCGTCGGCCGTTCGGCCGCCAGCCGGGGGCCGTCGCTGGCCAGGAACAGGTCGGCCGCCAGGGCGGGGCGGTGGCTGGCGCAGAAGGCGGCCAAGCCTGGCGACCCGGCTTCTTCGCCGGTTTCGATCAGCAGCTTGGCATTGAAACCCAGCCGGCCTGCGCGCGCGGCCATGACCGATTCCAGCGCGGCCAGGTTGATGGAGTGCTGGCCTTTGTTGTCGGCCGTGCCCCGTCCGTACCAGCGATCCCCCTCGACCTGCAGGCGCCAGGGGTCGCGTCCGGCGCTCCACCGGGCGGCGTTGCCGCGCACCACGTCGGCGTGTCCGTACATCAGCACCGTGGGCAGGTCCGGGTCTTCGATGCGTTGCGCCACCAGCAGCGGCAGGTCGACGCCGGCAGGATTGGGGTGGATGGTCAGCGAGAAGCCCAGCCGCTGTAGCAGCGGAGCCAGTTCTTCGCGCAGGTAGGCGTGCTGCGCGGCCGCCTGGGCGGGTTCCTCGCTTTCCGTCTGGTATGCGATCCGGCGGGCGAGCGTGGCGAGAAAACGGCCGTCGTCGAATTGCTGGACGGCGGACGAGATGGCTTCGGAGCGGGTCACTGGGCGCGGCGCCAGCGGAGGGCGCGTCTGGTTGAAAACGCCAAACTTATTACAGCGGTATGAATGCCACAATTAGAACTTTTGCACATAATCATTGCCTTTATGGCAATCCAATAAGGAGCAGCGCCGATGATCTCGACCGCGATGCGGCATTTCCTGGAGGTCGTGCGTACCGGGTCCATTGCGCGGGCGGCGCAGCGCCTGCATGTGGCGCCGTCGGCCGTCAGCCGGCAGATCGGCAAGCTGGAGGCGATGGTCGGGGTGCCCTTGTTCGAGCGGCTGCCGCGCGGCATGCGGCTCAGCGATGCCGGGCGCAGGCTGTCGGCCTATGCCAGCGCCAGCGCCCTGGAAGCGGAGCGGGTGCTCAGTTCGATACGCCAGGACAGTGCGCTGGGCGACGTGACCGTGCACATCGCCAGCACCGAGGGTTTCGCCCAGCAGTTCCTGTCCCAGGCGATGGCCCGCTTCAAGCGCCAGCATGCCGACGTGCGGTTCCACATGCACGTGGGCCACGGCCAGGAAGTCGGCCGGCGGGTGGCCGAAGGCCTGTCGCACATCGGCATCCGCTACAGCGTGGCCGCCGATCCGCGGCTGGAGACCCACGCATTATGCGCCGCGCCGGTGTACGCCATCATGTGCCGCAAGCATCCGCTGGCAAGCCGCAAGTCGGTCGACGTGCGCCAATTGCTCGACTACCCGCTGGCGCTGGGCGACAGCGAGACGACCGTGCGGCAATTGTTCGACACCTGCTGCGCGAATGCCGGCCTGCACCTGGAGCCGGCCTATGTGTCGAACTACTCGGCGGCCTTCCTGCCGCTGCTGCCGGGCAACCTCATCGTGGCCCTGTCCGGGTATCTGGTGGTCCGCGGCCAACCGCATGCCAGGCGCCTGACGGCCGTGCCGTTCTCGAATCCCGAAATGCAGCAGCGCACCATCCAGATCCTGACGCTGCAAGGCCACGCCTTGCCGCCCATGGCGGCCGCGTTCCTCGTTTTCGTCGGCGGCGAGCTGGGTCGCGCCGCCCGGCCCTAGCGCCGGCGCGCGCGGCGCTACAGCAGGCCCAGTTCCGCCATCGACACGACCGAGTCGGCGGCCACGATGAGGTGGTCCACCAGCCGCACGTCGACCAGCGCCAGCGCCTGCTTCAGGCGAGTGTTAAGTTCGCGATCGGCCTGGCTGGGCTGGGCCGAGCCGGACGGGTGGTTGTGCGCCAGGATCAGGGCGGCCGCGTGGTGGCGCAGCGCCTCGCGCACCACCTCGCGCGGATACACCGACGCCTGCGCCAGCGTGCCGCGCGCCAGCTCGCCGCTGGCGATCAGGTTGAGCCGGTTGTCGAGGTACAGCGCCAGGCAATGTTCCACCGTGCGGTGTGTCAGCGCGGTCTTGAAGTAGAGCTTGACGGCGCCGGGCTCGGCCAATGCGGGCGTGCGCATCAGGCGTTCCTCGGTGGCGCGGCGCGCCAGCTCCAGTACGGCTGCCAGCGAGCCGGCCTTGGCCGTGCCCAGGCCGGGCAGCGACATGAGTTCCTGGGGCGTGGCGGCGAACAGGCCACGCAGGCCGCCGTAGCGGTGCATCAGCATGGCGCCCATGTCGATGGCGGTGCGGCCGCGCGTGCCGGTGCGCAGCGCCAGCGCCAGCAATTCGGCGTCGCGCAGCGAGGCCGGGCCATGGCGCAGCAGGCGCTCGCGCGGGCGTTCGTGTTCGGGCAGGTCGTGGGGCAGGCTCATGGCGGGGCAGCGTGAACGGACAAGCCTTCAAGATGCCAGGGACGGGCCGCCGGCGGGGCGGCAGTGAACGATTTTGTCCCGTCGTCGAACTACGTCATGCCCCGGCCGGGGCACGCGGCGGCCGGTTGCGCCAAGACGTTCTAAAATCCAGGTTTACCGATTCATTTTCCACGGTGACCACCTTGAGCAGCACCGCCGCCGACCAGGCGACCCCCATCGTCCGTTCCGATTCCTACCTGACCCTGCATTACCGCATCGTGCTGGCCTCCGGGCCCGGGCAGGGCTCGGTGTTCGCCGATACCTTCGACGGACGTCCCGCCACCCTGCAAATGGGCAGCGGCCAATGGGCGCCGGGCCTCGAAGACGCGCTGCTCGGCCATGCCGAAGGCGAACGCTTCAGTATCGAGCTCGCGCCGGCGCAGGCCTACGGCGACCGCAACCCCGACCTGGTCCAGAAAATCACGCGCGCCATGCTGGCCGAGCACGCCGGCGCCGACGCCACCTTCGAGCCCGGCGACCTGGTCGAGTTCAGCGCGCCCAACGGGGGCCGCTATTCCGGCGTGCTCAAGCAGATCACGCCCGACTGGGCGCTGTTCGATTTCAACCATCCGCTGGCGGGCACCGCGCTGCGGGTCGATGTCGATATCCTGGGGGTCCTGTAATGGCCGACCACGTCACCGCCGCCGACGCCGAGGTCGTGCTGGCCCAGCCGCGCGGCTTCTGTGCCGGCGTCGACCGCGCCATCGACATCGTCGAGCGCGCGCTCGAACTGCACGGCGCGCCCATCTACGTGCGCCATGAAATCGTCCACAACCGCTACGTCGTCGAAGACCTGCGCGCCAAGGGCGCCGTCTTCATCGACGAGCTCGACCAGGCTCCCGCCGGCGCCATCGTCGTGTTCTCGGCCCATGGCGTGTCCAAGGCCGTGCGCCAGGAAGCCGAGGCGCGCGGCTTGCAGGTATTCGACGCCACCTGCCCGCTGGTCACCAAGGTGCACATCGAGGTCGCGCGCATGCGCGCCGCCGGCCGCGAGATCATCATGATCGGCCACAAGGGTCACCCCGAGGTCGAAGGCACCCTGGGCCAGGCCCAGGGCGGCATGTACCTGGTCGAGACCGCCGCCGATGTCGCCAGCCTCCAGGTCACGGATCCCTCCAACCTCGCGTTCGTCACGCAGACCACGCTGTCGGTCGACGACGCGGCGGCCGTGTCGGCGGCGCTGCGCGCGCGCTTTCCCGACATCGTCGAGCCCAAGAAAAGCGACATCTGCTATGCCACGCAGAACCGCCAGGACGCGGTCAAGCTGCTGGCGCCCGATTGCGACCTGGTGCTGGTGGTCGGCAGCCCCAACAGCTCCAATTCGAACCGCCTGCGCGAAGTCGCCGAGCGCATCGGCACCGAGGCGCACCTGGTGGACGGCGCGCACGCCATTGACCCGGCCTGGCTGCGGGGCAAGCAGCGCATCGGCATCACCGCCGGCGCCTCGGCGCCCGAGATCCTGGTCCAGCAGGTGGTGCAGCGCCTGAAAGAACTGGGCGCGGTATCGGTGCGCACCATGCCCGGCCTCGAAGAGAACGTCGCCTTCCCGCTGCCCAAGGGCCTGTCGCGCAAGGCGGCGCCCGATGCATCCGCTTCGTCCTGAGCCATCCCGGCCCCTACGTCCGTCCAAGGAGACCTCATGCAGTTGTACAGCTACTTTCGCAGTTCGGCCGCCTTCCGCGTGCGCATCGCGCTGAACCTGAAAGGCCTGTCTTACGAATACCTGGGCGTGCATCTGCTGAAAGACGGCGGGCAGCAGCTGGCCGAATCGTACCGGGCGCTCAACCCCAGCGCCCTGGTGCCCACGCTGGTCGACGGCGACGCCGTCATCGGGCAGTCGCTGGCCATCATGGAATACCTCGACGAAACCCATCCGCAGCCCGCGCTGCTGCCGGCCGATCCCGTCGGGCGCGCGCGGGTGCGCGCCATCGCGCAGACCATCGCCTGCGACACGCATCCGCTGAACAACCTGCGCGTGCTCAAGTACCTCAAGCGCGACCTGCAGGTCAGCGAAGAAGCCAAGAACGACTGGTACCGGCACTGGGTCAAGCTGGGCCTGGAGTCGGTCGAGGCCATGCTGGCGCATTCCTCGTCCACCGGCCGTTATTGTCACGGCGACACGCCCACCCTGGCCGACCTCTGCCTGGTGCCGCAGGTCTACAACGCGCGCCGCTTCGACTGCGACCTGTCCGCGCTGCCCACCATCACGCGCATCGACGCCGCCTGCCGCGAACTGCCGGCCTTCGACCTGGCCGCGCCGGAAAAGCAGCCCGACGCCGAATAGGGCGGCGCACAGTAAAAAGGGCAGCCCATGTGGGCTGCCCTTTTTACTTGAAACTGGTGCCGGCAATAGGAGTCGAACCTACGACCTTCGCATTACGAATGCGCTGCTCTACCAACTGAGCTATGCCGGCCTGGCACAGGCGCGCTGTGCGCCGCTTTCCAAGTTGCCGCGCCATGGCGCGCCGTCTCGAAAGACCGAGATCATATCAGAGTTTGCCACGCCACGCATGGCCAGGTGCCGAAGTCGATTGCCCGTACGATTGCATCCGCGCCACTTGCATCAAAAAAAAAGATGCGTCATAATCTCACTTCTTTAGCAGTTCCCCGATAGCTCAGTCGGTAGAGCGACGGACTGTTAATCCGCAGGTCGCTGGTTCGAGCCCAGCTCGGGGAGCCAAAGTATGCAGGGCCGTTCACGCAAGTGAACGGCCCTTTTGGCTTTCTGGCCGCCCTTGCGCGGCGATGCCGCACGAAGCGCGTCGGCTACGACCGGTCCAGGAACAGCGTGACCAGCAGCGAGCAGTCTTCCAGCGCCGTGAGGCGGCGCGGCACGCCCGGCGCCAGGTACACCAGCGTGCCGGCCCGCAGGACCTGCGTCGTGTGGTGCGCCTCGAGTTCGGCAATGCCTTCCAGGCATTGCAGGGCAACGGTGCTGGTGTCGATGTCGTGGGTGGGCAGCACGTGGCCCGCGGGCAGCACCAGGCGTAGTATTTCCATCTGGTCCGCCCGCACCAGCGCCTGCGAGCGTGCGTGCTTCAGGGCCGGCCCCAGCGGCCGGATGTCGATCAATTCACCCGAGCGGGCATGATGCAGCGCCATACTGACTCCTTGAAAGCAGGTATTCCAGCCACGCAATCGGCGGGCCCGGCCGCGGACCCGCGCATCGCCGTCACCGTGCTGACCGGGTTCCTCGGCAGCGGCAAAACTACATTACTGAACCGGCTGGTGCGGGATCCAGCCTATGCCGACGCTGCCGTAATCGTCAATGAGCTTGGCGAGGTGGGGGTGGATCATCACCTGGTGCGCCATGCGGACGGCCGCGTCGCGGTGATCGAGGGCGGCTGCATCTGCTGCACCGTCAATGGCGGCCTGGTCGACACCTTGCGGGACTTGTTCATGCTGGCGCTGCGGCGCCAGATCAAGCCGTTCCGCCGTGTCCTGATCGAGACCACCGGGCTGGCCGCGCCGGCGGCGATCCTGTTCACCCTGCGTCACGAGCGGTTCCTGGCCGAGCGCTATTTCTATGGCGGCACGCTGACCGTCGTCGACGTCCGGCACATCCGGCGGCAACTGCTGGACCAGCCGGAGGCGCTCCAGCAGGTGGCGCTGGCCGATGTCGTGGCCTGCGCCAAGGCCGACCTGGCGGGCGCGGACGACCTGGCCGCCACCCGGCAGGCGGTGGCCCAGGTCAATCCGGCGGCGGTGCAATGTGTCGTGCGGCCTGGCGTCGAGCTGGACCGCCGGCTGTTCGACTCGGCGCCGGCCCGGCGCGAACCGGGGGCGCTGGGACGCTGGCTGGGCGCCTTCGCGCCCGCGGCGGCGGGGCGCCATCCGCAGGTGCGTCATACGGTGCTGGCGCTGCCCGCGCCGGTCAGCCGCGCCGCGTTCCTGACCGGCATGTCGCGCGTGCTGGAGGTGCATCACCGCGGCCTGCTGCGCATGAAAGGGCTGGTGCGCTTGCAGGACGAAGGCGGGTCCAGCGTCGCGCACGCGGTACACCGCGACCTGTATCCCCTCGAGCCGCTCGACGCCTGGCCGGACGGTCAGCCCCAGACGCGCCTGGTGTTCATTCTGCGCGAGCTGGATCCCGACGCCGTCGCCGGGGCGGTGCGCCAGGCGCTGGGCCAGCCCGCCTGAATGCCGGCGGGCCGTGCCGTTGGCCCGGGGAATACGGTATAAACAGGCATTGGTGCAGCGAGCGAGACAATCATGGACCGCCTGAAAGCCATGCAGGTGTTCGTCGAAGTCGTCGACCGGGGCAGCCTGTCGGCGGCGGCGCAGCGGCTGGACATGTCGCGCGCCATGGTGTCGCGCTACCTGGCCGAGCTCGAGGCGTGGGTCGGCGCGCGCTTGCTGCATCGCACGACCCGCCGGCTCAGCCTCACGCCGGCCGGCGCCGAGACCCTGCCGCGCTGTCGCCGCATGCTCGATCTGATGGGCGACATGCACGAAGCGGTGGCCGCGCCCGATGCCGAGCCGCGCGGGCAGTTGCGCATCAGCGTCAGCCTGTCGTTCGGCGCCGCGCAGCTGGCCGGCGCAGTGGCCGATTTCGTGGACCGCTACCCGGGCGCGTCGGTCGACCTGCAGTTGGTCGACCGTATCGTCAACCTGGTCGAGGACGGCATCGATCTTGCGGTGCGCATCACCAACGAGCTCGACCCCAACCTGATCGCCCGCAAGCTGGCGCCATGCCGGTCGGCGGTATGCGCGGCCCCGGCATACTTGAAGGCGCACGGCACGCCGGCGCGGCCGGAGGACCTGGCCAAGCACAATTGCCTGACGCATACGCACTTTGGCAAGAGCCTCTGGCGCTTCAGGCGCGACGCCGAGTGGGTCGATGTCCCGGTCAGCGGCAGCATCACCGCCAACGACGCGTTGCTGCTGGCCCGCACGGCGGTGCGCGGCAGCGGCATCGCCATGCTGCCCACCTACCTGGCGGGGCCCGAGATTGCCGCCGGGCGCCTGGTCCCGCTGTTGACTGGCACCCCGCCCGAGGAGCTCGGCATTTACGGGGTTTATGCCTCGCGGCGCCAGATGCCGCTGATCCTGCGGACCATGCTCGATTTCCTCGCCGAGCGCTTCGGCGACGCCCCGTGGGATGAGCGCACATGATGGTGCGGGCGCCCGCCATGCTTTGTGTGGCCAGGTATTGCAGGTATAATGGACACACTGTCTTCGTGAAGACCAACATCGTCCCGGCCGGTACTGCCCGCATTGGCAGCCGCGAAAATCATGGCAATGGCCATGTCGCAGGTTCGGGGCCGCAGGCAACGCCGCAGCGGGTATCGCCGTCGCGGGCTCCACGCAACCGGTGCCGCTACCGCGGGCCCAGGGTTCCGCGTGGTGGTTGCCAGGCAGGTTGGCAGGCCGCATATACGCCGGTCGCTCACGCAGGCAGCATGGTCGTCCCATACGTCTAAGAATCGCCGGCTCGGCGCCGCCGCATGGTCAACAGGGTTCGTTCATCGAGCCGCACCTGATCCGGCGTGGTGGTTGCCTCGGGGCAAGGGGTATCCTGCGCCTTCGTCCAGTTTCCTGGCGCCAGGCGGTTCAGGTTCATTTTTTCAGCAAATGCCGCCATGGCGGCGCTGCGCACTGATACGCGCGGCATTGTGCGGGTCCGAGGCGCCGGCGTTTCGGCGCATCTCCGCACAGGCTGTGTCTACAGGAACGTCGTGAACATTACGCAAGTCTGCGCCATTTCGACCAGCCTCCGCATCGCGGGGCAGGGCGGGGTCGCGTCTGCGATCGCGCCCGTCGTATTCCATGGCGGCCGCGGCGGCGCCAAGCAAAAAGGCCCGGCGATGCGCCGGGCCTTCAAGGAATTTGGTTGCGGGGGCAGGATTTGAACCTACGACCTTCGGGTTATGAGCCCGACGAGCTGCCAGACTGCTCCACCCCGCGTCTGAGAAGAAAGATCATAGCCTTTTTTTACAGTTAGCGCAAATTAGCCCATTTTTACAGACAGAGTATCGATGAACGATAGTGAGGCAACATGCGTGCTGGAGGCCGCGCTGCTGTGCGCGAGCCAGCCGATGCAACTGGCCGACATGCGCAAGCTGTTCGGCGAGGATCCGGAGTTCGATAACGCCAGGCTGCGCACGCTGCTGGAGGGGCTGCAGGCCCAATGGACGGAGCGGGGCCTGGAGCTGGCCCAGCTGGCCACCGGGTGGCGCTTCCAGAGCCGGCCGCAGATGCAACGCTACCTCGAGCGGCTCAATCCCGAGAAACCTCCCAAGTACTCGCGCGCCGTGATGGAGACACTGGCCATCGTGGCCTGGCGCCAGCCGGTGACGCGCGGCGATATCGAAGACATCCGCGGCGTGACCGTCTCGTCGCAGATCGTCAAGACGCTCGAAGACCGGGGCTGGATCGAGGTCATCGGCCATCGCGACGCGCCGGGGCGCCCGGCCCTGTTCGGCACCACTCGCCAGTTCCTGGACGACCTGGGGCTGCACGCCTTGGACGAACTGCCGCCGCTCGATACGGCCCAGGCGGCCGCGGCCCTGCAAGGGCTGGACCTGGGCGGCTCGGAGGTCACCCTCGAGCCCGACGCGCCGGCCGAGGCCGACGTGGCGCAAGACGAAGAGGCCGCCACGACGGAAGGCGAGGGGACGGTCGTGGCCGCCGGCGCCGCCATCGTCGCCGCCGCGGCCGCAGCGGACAATGCCGCTCCGCACGAGCCGGAAGTGGCGCCGCCGGCACCCGATACCATCGCCCCGGGGCAGACGCCTCCCGAGGCCGAGCCCGTGACGCCCGGGCCCGAGATCGCTCCTCCGGCATCCCGGCCGGAGATCGAACCGCCCGCGACCGCGCCCGAAATCGCGCCGCCTTCTCCCGAGCCGGAAGTCGAGCCGCAGCCTGCCGAACCGGACGTTCAGCCACAGCCGCCCGAACCCGAAGTCGAACCGCAGCCGCCCGAGCCCGAGGTCGAACCGCAGGAGCCCGGCCCGGATGTCGAGCCGCCCGGGCCCGATCACGCGCCCGAGGTGCCGCCGACCCCCGATACAGACGAGCCGGCCCGCGGCGGGCTCGCCCAAGCTTGAAATCTGGAGCTGTCTCTGTGACAACCAATACAACGAATACAACGAATACGATGCAACAAGACGATTTTCCCGTTTCCGAACTGGGCGCCACGGCGGCGCCCGCAGTGGCCGAGCCCGTGCCGGCCGATGGCGCGGGGGGCGAAGGCGGCGACGCCGCGGCGGGCAGTCGCGGGCGCGGCCGCAAGCTGCGCACGCCATTCCGCCGCCGCCGGGGCGATGCCGCGGCGGCCGGCCAGGGCCAGGGCGAAGCCCGGGCCGAGCCGGCCGCGCCGGCTTCCGAGGTCGATCCCCGCGCCGCCGAGCGCGAGGCCGAACAGGCGCTGGCCTACCTGGATCAGTCCGCCCGCCTCGAGCAGCGCCTGGGCAAGTATCTGAACAGCGATGCGGCCATGCCCAAGCTGCACAAGGTGCTGGCGGATGCCGGCATCGGCTCGCGCCGCGAAATGGAAGAGCTCATCACCGCCGGCCGGGTGTCGGTCAATGGCGAGCCGGCCCATATCGGGCAGCGCGTGTCGCCGTCGGACCAGGTGCGCGTCAACGGCAAGCCGATCGCCCGGCCCAACGCCAAAAAGCCGCCGCGCGTCATCCTGTATCACAAGCCGGCCGGCGAGATCGTCAGCCATGACGACCCGGGCGGCCGGGCCAGCGTATTCGCCCGCCTGCCGAAGCTGCGCACCGGCAAATGGCTGTCGGTGGGGCGCCTGGACCTGAATACCGAAGGCCTGCTCATCTTCACCACGTCGGGCGACATGGCCAATCGCATCATGCATCCGCGCTACGGCACCGAACGCGAATACGCGGTGCGCGTGCTGGGCGAAATGGACGAGGCGGCGCGCAAGTCGCTGGTCGAGGGCATCGAGCTGGAGGACGGCCAGGCCGCTTTCGGCGCGCTCGACTACCTGGGCGGCGACGGCAGCAACCGCTGGTACCGCGTGACCCTGCAAGAGGGGCGCAACCGCGAAGTGCGCCGCATGTTCGAGGCGGTGGGCGTCACGGTCAGCCGCCTGATCCGCACCCGTTTCGGCGACATCGTCCTGCCTCGCACCTTGCGGCGCGGCCGCTGGGAGGAGCTAGAGCCGTCGCTGGTGACGGCGCTGATGGTCCAGCTCGGTCTGTTGCGCGACGACGACGCCGACGACGACGGCCGGCACGCGCGCCAGCCGCGCTCGCACGACAGCGCGCTGCCGCCCGGGTTCGGCACCCTGGAGCGCAACGGCATGAACGGCGCGCGCATCGGCCGGCGCGGCAAGCTGCAGGGCGGCCGCCAGGGCAGTGCCGGACAGGTGGCGGCGTGTCCTTCCGATCCGTTCGGCACCGGCCTGATGTTCACGGGCGGATATGCCAACGGCCATCCCCTCGGCAAGGATTCCGGCCGCAAGGCCGGCAAGGGCGGCGGCAAGGCGGCCGGCGGCAAGCCCAAGCCGGCCGGCGGCAAGGCGGCGGCGGGCGGCAAGGCCACCAAGAGCGGCAAGCCGCGCCGTGGCAAGAATGCGCCGGCCGGTGCCGCGGCGGCCAATCCGGCCGATGTTGCGGCCGCGCCGGCCGGCCCCCGCAAGGGCGGCCGGGCCAAGCCCGGCGGCCAGGGGGCGGCACGCGGCAACCAGCCCGCGCGGCCCGGCAAGGCGTCGTCCGGCAAATCCCGCTCGCAGCGCAGCGGCGGCCGCGGCGACGACTGGCAGCCCAAGAGCGCTTCGGCGCACGAATCCCGGCTCGGGTTCCTGGGCGGCGGACGAGGGCGGGGCGGTCGCTGACCGGCCGCTGTCGCGCCAGGCGCGCGCGGGCGTGGCGCCCTGGCCGTAAACCCGCGACGCATCAGGTAATTTTCCCGGTTATCTGGTAAAATTGTTGGTTTTCATGGCGCGCACGCCTTTGGTTGCGCGCCGGATGCCGCGCCCGGCGGTATCCGGTCCGACCCGAAGCGCGGTCGCCGGATTGGGCCCGGGGCGGAAAACAAGGTCGCAATATTTGGGCTCGGGCCCGGTATTGGGTTTCCTGGCGGGGCATCCCGCGGCGGAGCTTGGCGCTTCGCAGAAACCCGATCCGGGCGCCGGGCGATACGGTGGGCTGGGCATGCAGCCCATTTTTTTTGAGTGTATGGCTGATTTATACGCATTGACCCAAGAGGCACTGGCTGGCATGGACGTCGAACTGGTCGACGTCGAACGTGCTGCGCTCGGTCTTTTGCGTGTCACCATCGACAAGGCGGGTGGCGTGCGCATCGAAGATTGCGAACAGGTCTCCCGCCAGTTGTCGCGCGTCTACGAGGTCGAGAACATCGACTACAAGCGGCTGGAAGTCGGCTCGCCGGGCGTCGATCGCCCGTTGCGCACCGAGGCCGAGCTGCGCCGCTTCGCGGGCGAACGCGTCGAGATCAAACTGCGCCAGCCGCTGGACGGCCGCAAGGTGTTTTCCGGCATCCTGACCGCCCCCGAGGCCGGCCAGGCGGCCGATGGCGGCACGGCCGCCGAAGCGCACCAGACCGTGTTCGGTCTCGAATTTGAGGCAAAGAAGGACGACATCCAGGTGCTGAACTTCACGCTCGCCGACATCGAGCGTGCCAAACTGGATCCCGTTCTGGATTTCAAGGGCAAAAAGCGATGAGTCGCGAAATTCTTCTGTTGGTCGATGCCTTGGCGCGTGAAAAGAACGTCACGCGCGAAGTGGTTTTCGGAGCGCTCGAAAGCGCGCTGGCTTCGGCCATGAAAAAGCGTTTCAAGGAAGACGCCGAGATCCGCGTCTCCATCGACCGTGAAACCGGCAGCCACGAGGGCTTCCGCCGGTGGCTGGTGGTGCCCGACGAAGCCGGCCTGCAAGAGCCCGACAAGCAGGAAATGCTGTCCGACGCGCGCGAGCTGGTGCCCAATATCGAAGTCGGCGAGTACATCGAGGAACCGCTCGAGCCGGTCGAATTCGGCCGCATCGGCGCCCAGGCGGCCAAGCAGGCCATCCTGCAGAAGATCCGCGACGCCGAGCGCGAGCAAGTCCTCAACGACTTCCTCGATCGCGGCGAGACGATCATCTCGGGCACCATCAAGCGCATGGACAAGGGCGACATCATCGTCGAGACCGGCAAGATCGAAGCCCGCCTGCCGCGTTCCGAGATGATCCCCAAAGAGAACTTCCGGGTCGGCGACCGCCTGCGTGCCTATGTGCTGCGGGTCGATCACGCCGCGCGCGGCCAGCAGGTCATCCTGTCGCGCACGTCGCCCGAGTTCATCCGCCAGCTGTTCGAGAACGAAGTTCCCGAGATCGAGCAGGGCCTGCTCGAGATCAAGGCCGCCGCGCGCGATCCGGGCGTGCGCGCCAAGATTGCCGTGGTGGCGTACGATAAGCGTATCGACCCCATCGGCACCTGCGTGGGCATGCGCGGCTCGCGCGTCACCGCGGTGCGCAACGAGCTGGGCGGCGAACAGGTCGACATCGTGCTGTGGTCGGAAGATCCCGCCCAGTTCGTCATCGGCGCCCTGGCGCCGGCCAACGTCGAGTCCATCGTGGTGGACGAAGACAAGCACGCCATGGATGTGGTGGTCGACGAGGAAAACCTGCCCAAGGCCATTGGCGCCAAGGGCCAGAACGTGCGCCTGGCGTCCGAGCTCACCGGCTGGCAGATCAACATCATGACGCCGGAAGAAAGCCTGAGCCGCCAGGAAACCGAGCGCGCCGGCCTGCGCGCCACGTTCATGAACAAGCTCGACGTCGATGAAGAAGTCGCCGACATCCTCATCGACGAAGGGTTTACCGGTATCGAGGAAATCGCCTACGTGCCCATGCAGGAACTGCTGGAAATCGAGGCGTTTGACGAAGACACCATCAACGAGCTGCGCGCCCGTGCCCGCAATGCGCTCCTGACCGAGGCCATCGCCCAGGAAGAGCGCCTTGAAACGGCCCAGGACCTGCTCGAACTCGAGGGCATGACGCCGGAGCTGGCCGCCAAGCTGGCCGAACGGCAAGTGCTGACGCGCGACGATCTGGCCGAGCTGGCCACCGACGAATTGGCCGAAATCGCCGATCTCGACGAGCAGCAAGCCAGCGAGCTGATCATGCGCGCCCGGGCCCACTGGTTCGATGAAGAGTAACCGGCAAGGGTACCGTCCGGTGGATGCACGGCCAGGCCGCCCATCCGCCTTTGCTTTGTTGTAATCGCTGCATATAGGGAAGAGAGCCTAATGTCGAGTAATACTGTCGCCCAGTTCGCTACCGAGCTGAAGATGCCCGCCAACGTGCTGCTGGAGCAGCTGCGTTCGGCCGGTGTTGACCTCAACTCGGTGGACGACGCGGTTACCGACAGCGACAAGGCGAAGTTGCTCGACTCGCTGCGCCGCGCCCATGGCGCGACCGAGGGCAAGAAAATCACCTTGACGCGTCGTCAGACCTCCGAGATCCGCCAGGCCGATGCCACCGGCCGGTCGCGCACCATCCAGGTCGAGGTCCGCAAGAAGCGCGTGTTCGTCAAGCGCGATCCGTCCGAGATCGCGCTCGAGGCCGCGCGCGCCGAGGCTGCGCAAGCGGCGCCCGACGCCCCGGTGGCGCCCGTCGAGCAGCCCGCGCCGGCCGCGGCCGAGGCGCCGGCAACGCCCGCCGTGGCAGAGCCGACGCCGCAGGCGCAATCGGTTGCGCCGCAGCCCGAGCCGCAGGCCCAGCCCGAGCCGCAGCCCGAAGCCGAGCCCGTGGCGGCGCAGGCGCCGGCCGAAGCGCCGGCGTCGCCCGTCGCCGAGCCGGCCGCGCAGCGCGAGGCCGAACGTGAAGCCGAGCCCGCCGCGCCGGAACCGGCCGCCGCGCCCGCCGAACCCGAGGCTCCGGCCGAGCCGCCCGCGGCTGCCGCCGCTGAGCAGCCGGCCGAGGCCGAACCCGCCGAGCCTGCCGAGCCGCAGCAGCCGGAAGCCGCCAAGCCCGCGCCCGAAGCGGCGCCCAAGGCCGGCCGTCCCGACGTGCGCCGCGCCGCTCCGGCCGCCACGGCCGATTCCGCCGCGCGCGAGGAAGCCCGCCGCGCCGCCGAGGCCGAGGCCGCCGCGTTGCGCGAAATGCTGAACCGCCCGCGCAAGGTGCTGCGCGCGCCCGAACCCGAGAATCCCGCGGCGCTGTCGGGCACCCTGCACAAGCCGGCCGCCAAGGCCGCTGCCGCCGCGGGCGCCAAGAAAGACGCCAAGCCGGCCAGCGGATCCAAGAAGACCATCAAGACGGCCGAGGTCGCTTCCACCTGGAGCGACGACTCGTCGCGCAAGAAGCCCGCCGACAAGCCCTCCGCGCCCAGCCGCGACGGCTGGCGCGCCGGCGGCAAGGGCGGCAAGGGCGGCCGCAACAGCCGCAACCAGCAGGCCGACCGTCGCCACGAGCCCGCGCCGCAGGAATTCATCGCGCGTGAAGTGCACGTGCCCGAGACCATCAGCGTGGCCGACCTGGCGCACAAGATGTCCGTCAAGGCCGCCGAGGTCATCAAGCAATTGATGAAGCTGGGCCAGATGGTCACCATCAACCAGGTGCTGGACCAGGAAACCGCCATGATCGTGGTCGAGGAGCTCGGCCACGTGGCGATCGCCGCCAAGCTGGACGATCCCGAGGCCTTCCTGGACGAGACCCCGGCCGCCACCGAGGCCGAGCTGCTGCCGCGCGCGCCCGTGGTCACCGTCATGGGCCACGTCGACCACGGCAAGACCTCGCTGCTGGACTACATCCGGCGCGCCAAGGTCGCCGCGGGCGAGGCCGGCGGCATCACCCAGCACATCGGCGCCTATCACGTCGAGACCGAGCGTGGCGTGGTCACCTTCCTCGACACCCCGGGCCACGAGGCGTTCACCGCCATGCGTGCGCGCGGCGCCAAGGCGACCGACATCGTCATCCTGGTGGTGGCCGCCGACGATGGCGTCATGCCCCAGACGCGTGAGGCCATCCACCATGCCAAGGCCGGCGGCGTGCCCCTGGTCGTGGCGGTCAACAAGATCGACAAGCCGGAAGCCAACCCCGAGCGCGTCAAGCAGGAACTGGTGGCGGAAGAGGTCGTGCCCGAAGAGTACGGCGGCGACGTGCCGTTCGTGCCCGTGTCGGCCAAGACCGGCGCCGGCATCGACGACCTGCTCGAGAACGTGCTGCTGCAGGCTGAAATCCTCGAACTCAAGGCGCCTGTCGATGCCCCGGCCAAGGGCCTGGTGATCGAGGCCCGCCTCGACAAGGGCCGCGGCCCGGTGGCCACGATCCTGGTGCAGAGCGGCACGCTCAAGCGCGGCGACGTGGTGCTGGCCGGCGCCAGCTTCGGCCGCGTGCGCGCCATGGTCGACGAAAACGGCAAGCAGATCCAGGAAGCCGGTCCGTCCATCCCGGTCGAGATCCAGGGCCTGACCGACGTGCCCGCCGCCGGCGACGAGCTCATCGCGCTGGCCGACGAGCGCAAGGCGCGCGAGATCGCGCTGTTCCGCCAGGGCAAGTTCCGCGACGTCAAGCTGGCCCGCCAGCAGGCCGCCAAGCTCGAATCCATGTTCGACAACCTGGGCGAGGGCACGCAGACCCTGCCGCTCATCGTCAAGACCGACGTGCAGGGTTCCCAGGAAGCCCTGGTCGCCTCGCTCACCAAGCTCTCCACCGACGAGGTGCGGGTGCAGGTGGTGCACGCGGCCGTGGGCGGCATCTCGGAAAGCGACGTCAACCTGGCCATCGCCTCCAACGCGGTCGTCATCGGCTTCAATGTCCGTGCCGAGCAGAGCGCCAAGAAGCTGGCCGAGTCCAACGGCATCGACCTGCGCTACTACAACATCATCTACGACGCCGTGGATGAAGTGAAAGCGGCCATGTCCGGCATGCTGGCGCCCGAGAAGAAGGAAGAGATCATCGGCCTGGTCGAGGTCCGCGAGGTCTACTCCATCTCGCGCATCGGCAACGTCGCCGGCTGCATGGTGCTGGACGGCGTGGTGCGCCGCGATTCGCAAGTCCGCCTGCTGCGCAACAACGTGGTCCACTGGACCGGCCATCTCGAATCGCTGCGCCGCTTCAAGGACGACGTCAAGGAAGTCAAGTCGGGCTTCGATTGCGGCCTGACGCTGCGCGGCAGCAACGACATCCAGGTGGGCGACCAACTGGAAGTCTTCGAAATCAAGGAGATCGCCCGCACCCTGTAAGGGGTGCGGCGTATCCGCAAGTTTTTCATGAGCCGTCACAAGTCCAAATCCATCCCCGGCCGCAACCTGCGGCTGGCCGACCAGATCCAGAAGGATCTGGCCGGGCTGATCCAGCGCGAGATCGACACGTCGCGCGCGGGGCTGATCACGCTGTCCGGTGTGGAACTGTCGGCCGACTACGCGCACGCCAAGGTGTATTTCACGGTGCTGGGCGCCGAGCCCGATGCCGCCGCCGCGCTGCTCAACGAGAAGGCCGGCTGGCTGCACTCGCAGCTGTACAAGCTGCTGCACATCCATACCGTCCCCACGCTGCGCTTCGTGCACGACGCCCAGGTGGCGCGCGGCATCGAAATGTCGGCCCTGATCGACCGCGCCAACCGGTCCGGCCCGTCCTCGGGCGTCCCCGACGAACCTGAAGACCAGTCCTGACCGGCTGTCGTCTCTGCACTCTTTTTTCCGGATTCGACGATGGCCAAACGACGCGGGCTTGCGCTCGACGGTGTCCTGTTGCTGGATAAACCCGTGGGGTTGTCCAGCAACCACGCCCTGCAACGGGCACGGCGCTGCCTGGACGCGGCCAAGGCCGGCCACACCGGCACGCTCGATCCATTCGCCACCGGCCTGCTGGTGTGCTGCATGGGGCGGGCCACGAAGATATCCGGGGCGATGCTCGACGCCGACAAGGCGTACCGCGCCACGCTGCAGTTCGGCGAGGAAACCGATTCCGGCGACCTGACCGGCAACGTGGTGGCCCGCGCGCCCGACGGTTTCGCCGTGGACGAGGCCAGCCTGCGCGATGCGCTGTCACGTTTCCAGGGCATCATCGAGCAGGTGCCGCCGATGTACTCGGCGCTCAAGCGCGATGGCAAGCCGCTGTACGAGTACGCGCGCCAGGGCATCGAACTCGAGCGCCCGGCGCGCCAGGTGACCATCCATCGCATCGATCTGCTGTCGCTGTCGGGCACGCAGGCCGAGATCGACGTGGCCTGCAGCAAGGGCACGTACATCCGTACCCTGGCCCAGGACATCGGGCGGGTGCTGGGCTGCCATGCCCACCTGGCGGCGCTGCGGCGCACGCACGTCGGGCCATTTTCGCTGGACCGCGCCGTCACGCTGGAGGCCCTGCAGGCCATGCCAGACCCCAAGCAGGCCTTGCTTGCACTGACTGAATTGCCGGCGGGCCTGCTGCCCGTCAAGACCTTAAAGGACACGCTATGACTCGCGCCCTGCGCAACGTCGCCATCATTGCCCACGTCGACCACGGCAAGACCACGCTGGTCGACCAGCTACTGCGCCAATCCGGCACCTTCCGCGAGAACCAGGCCGTGACGGAGCGGGTCATGGATTCCAACGACCTGGAAAAAGAGCGCGGCATCACCATCCTGGCCAAGAATTGCGCGGTCGAATACCAGGGCACCCACATCAACATCGTCGATACCCCGGGGCACGCCGACTTCGGCGGCGAGGTGGAGCGGGTGCTGTCGATGGTCGACGGCGTGCTGCTGCTGGTCGACGCGGTCGAAGGGCCCATGCCACAGACCATCTTCGTGACCCGCAAGGCGCTGGCGCTGGGCCTCAAGCCGATCGTGGTGGTCAACAAGATCGACCGTCCCGGCGCCCGTCCGGACTACGTCATCAACGCCACCTTCGACCTGTTCGACAAGCTGGGCGCCACCGAAGAGCAGCTCGACTTCCCGGTGATCTACGCCTCCGGCCTGTCGGGCTACGCGGGCCTCACGCCCGACGTGCGCGACGGCGACATGCGGCCGCTGTTCGAAGCCATCCTGCAGCACGTGCCGCAGCGCGACGACGATCCCAACGGCCCGCTGCAGATGCAGATCATCTCGCTGGACTACAACAGCTACGTGGGCAAGATCGGCGTCGGCCGCATCAATCGCGGCCGCATGCGTCCCGGCATGGAAGTGACGTACCAGTTCGGTCCCGACGGCGCGTCCGGCAAGGGCCGGATCAACCAGGTGCTGAAGTTCAAGGGCCTGGAGCGCGAACTGGTGGACGAGGCCGAGGCCGGCGACATCGTGCTGATCAACGGCATCGAAGAGATCGGCATCGGCTGCACCGTGATGGATCCGGCCCAGCCCGAGCCGCTGCCCATGCTGCGCATCGACGAGCCCACCCTGACCATGAACTTCATGGTCAACACCTCGCCGCTGGCCGGCCGCGAAGGCAAGTTCGTCACCAGCCGCCAGCTGCGCGACCGGCTCGACCGCGAGCTCAAGTCCAACGTGGCGCTGCGCGTGCGCGATACCGGCGACGACACGGTGTTCGAAGTGTCGGGCCGCGGCGAACTGCACCTGACCATCCTGCTCGAGACCATGCGGCGTGAAGGCTATGAACTGGCCGTGTCGCGGCCGCGCGTGGTGTTCAAGGAGATCGACGGCGTCCGCTGCGAGCCGTTCGAGGCCCTGACCATCGACGTGGAAGACGCCCACCAGGGCGGCGTCATGGAAGAACTGGGCCGCCGCAAGGGCGACCTGCAGGACATGCAGCCGGATGGCCGCGGCCGCACCCGCCTGGAATACCTGATCCCGGCGCGCGGCCTGATCGGCTTCCAGAACGAGTTCCTGACGCTGACGCGCGGCACCGGCCTGATGAGCCACATCTTCCACGAGTACGCGCCCGTGCGCGAGGGCGCCATCGGCGAGCGCCGCAATGGCGTGCTGATCAGCCAGGACAACGGCGAGGCCGTGGCCTATGCGCTGTGGAAGCTGCAGGACCGCGGCCGCATGTTCGTCAGCCCCGGCGAGGCGCTGTACGAAGGCATGATCATCGGCATCCACAGCCGCGACAACGACCTGGTGGTCAACCCCATCAAGGGCAAGCAGCTGACCAACATCCGCGCCTCGGGCACGGACGAGGCCGTGCGCCTGGTGCCGCCGATCCAGCTGACGCTGGAGTACGCGGTCGAGTTCATCGACGACGATGAGCTGGTCGAGATCACGCCCAAGTCGATCCGCCTGCGCAAGCGCCATTTGCAGGAGCACGAGCGCCGCCGCGCGGCGCGCGAGAACGCCGCCTGATTCCCGCCGGCGGGCCGGCTCGGCGCGTCCGCGCCGTGCCGGCCCGTGGGGAGGCGTCCCAGCGGCCTGGATCAGGCGACGCCCGCCCGCTGGTGGCGGTATTCCTGCGTGGCGCCGCCATAGCCGTAGGCGGCCGCGCGCGCGTCGATCACGTGCACGTACGAGCATTCGTGCAGGTTTCCCAGCAGTTCCTGGAACGCCGCGTATACCGCGGCGATGAAGCGCGCCTTTTCGTGCTTGGTGTTGGTCTCGTCGGTCACGCTGATATCCAGGTGGAACGCGTTGTGGCCCGTGTCGGCCAGCGAGCGCCCGCCAATGAACCAGGCGTCGTGGGCGATGTATTGCAGCGTGATGGCGATCAGCGGCAGTTCCTTGCCCAGGACGGATTGCGTCAATGCCGTGACGCGCTCGACGACGCGGCGGCTGGTGGCGGGATCGGGGCGGCCGGAAAGGTGGACGACTAGGTGGGGCATGACGAGGCTCCTGTTCGAAAGGCGGCCGGGAGATCGACCGCCTGGGCAGTCTAGAGCCTTCTTTGACACCGGAAAAACGGGAATTTAAGATCTAATCCAACGGAAAAACCGATGGATTGGCCATGCCTGGATTCGACCTGGAACAGCTGCGCACGTATACCGCGGTGCTCGACGCCGGCAGCCTGACCGCCGCCGCGCCGATCGTCCACCTGTCCCAGTCGGCGGTCAGCGAGCAAGTCCGCAAACTCGAGGAGCGCGCCGGCCAGGTGCTGCTGGTGCGCACCAAGGCGGGCGTGCACGCCACGCCGGCCGGGCTGCGCCTGCTGGCCCACGCGCGCCGCATCCTGGCCCTGAGCGACGAGGCCCTGCGCGACTTGCGCGGGGTGCCGCTGCAGGGAGAACTGCGACTGGCGCTGACCGACTACTTCCGGCCGCGCGACATCGCCGGGCTGCTGCGCCGGCTCAACCAGCAGTATCCGCAGGTGCGCCTGCATGTCGCCATCCTCAAGAGCGGCGAGGTCGAGGCGGCCTGCGCGCGCGGCCAGTTCGACCTGGGCGTGGCGATGCATGTGCGCGCGCCGGGCGCCGCGCCGCGCGCGCCGGGGGTATTGCTGCGGCGCGAGGCGTTGTGGTGGATGGCCGCCGAGGGCCTCCAGCTGGACCGTGACGCGCCGTTGCCGCTGCTGGTGCTGCCCGAGACCTGCGCCCTGCGGCAATTCACCGAAACGGTGCTGATACGCCGGCGCCTGCCGTACACGGTCGCCCACGTGGCTTCCGGCGTGGCCGGCCTGCAGCTCGCGCTGGCGGCCGGCCTGGGAGTGGCGTGCCTGAACGAGTCCGCCCTGGCGCCGGGCGTGGCGCGGCTGGCGCGCGCCGGCCTGCCGGCGTTGCCGCAGGCGCAGTTCCGCATGCTCTCGGGAGCCGCCGACAACGAATTCGTCGCCCGCGCCCGCGAGGCGGTGGCCCAGGCGCTGGCCTGAGGCGCCGGATCAGCCCGGCAGGGATGGCGCGTACTCGGCGCCGCTCTGGCGCTCGGCGTGGAATTCCACCACGCGCCGCACCACTTTGCGCGGATCGTCCTCCAGGGTGAACAGTTTCAGGTCGTGGGCCGCGATCATGCCATTGGGCAGCATCTGGTCGGCCAGCCAGTCCACCAGGCCCTGCCAGTATTCGCTGCCCACCAGGATGACCGGCGCGGCCGGCACCTTGCCGGTCTGGATCAGCGTCAGCGCCTCGAACAGTTCGTCCATGGTGCCGAAGCCGCCCGGCAACGCCACATAGGCGAAACTGTGCATGAAGAAAGTGGCCTTGCGCGAGTAGAAATATTCGAACGAAAGGCTGATAGTCTGGTATTCATTGTTGTGCGCTTCGTGCGGCAGGCTGATGTTCAGCCCGACGCTGGTGCCGCCGGCCTCGAAGGCGCCCTTGTTGGCGGCTTCCATGATGCCCGGCCCGCCGCCGGCGATGACGGCGAAGCCGGCCTCGGCCAGGGCGGCCGAAATGGCCTCGCAGGTTTCGTAGTGGGGCGAGTCGCGGCTGATGCGGGCGCTGCCGAACACGCTGACGGCGGGGCCGATGCCGGCCAGTTTCTCTGCCGCCGTCCGTATCTCTGACATAATCACCGGTATTTGCTTGCCGGCGGGCATTTCTCGTTCTGCTTTTGTAACCATGAAAAAAACCTTATTGCTGGTAGACGGTTCGAGCTACTTGTACCGCGCCTTCCACGCTATGCCCGATTTGCGCAATGCGCAAGGAGAACCCACGGGCGCGCTGTACGGCGTGGTGAACATGCTGCGCAAGCTGGTCTCGGATCATAAGGCAGACTACGCGGCCTGCATCTTCGACGCGCGCGGCAAGACATTCCGCGACGAACTCTATCCCGACTATAAATCGCATCGGCCGCCCATGCCGGAAGACCTGGCGGCGCAGATCGAACCCATCCACCAGGCGGTGCGGGCGCTAGGCTGGCCGGTGCTGGCGATCGAAGGCGTCGAGGCCGACGACATCATCGGCACGCTGGCACGCCAGGCTGCGCGGCAGGACATCCACACCATCGTCTCGACCGGCGACAAGGACCTCGCCCAGCTCGTCGACGCGCATGTCACGCTGGTCAACACCATGAGCGGCGAAGTGCTCGACGAGCCGGGCGTGCTGAACAAATTCGGCGTGCCGCCGGAGCGCATCGTCGACTACCTGATGCTGGTGGGCGATGCCGTGGACAATGTCCCCGGCGTGACCAAGGTCGGCCCCAAGACGGCCGCCAAATGGCTGGCGGAGTTCGGCTCCATCGACGCGCTGGCCGCCCAGGCGGACAGCATCAAGGGCGTGGCGGGCAACAACCTGCGCGAGGCGCTCGCGCAATTCCCGCTGACGCGCCAACTGCTCACCGTGAAATGCGATTGCGACCTGACCGGCCACGTCGACAGCATCGGCGACCTGGCGCCGCGCCAGCCCGACACCGACACCCTGCAGGCGCTGTACGAGCGCTATGGCTTCCGCACCTGGCTGCGCGAACTCACCGGCGACGCGCAGCGCGTGCCGCAGGGCGACGCGCGCATCATTGCCGAGGCCCCGGCCGCGCCGGCCGAGCTGCGCTACCAGATCATCGCCGGCTGGCCCGCGTTCGACGAATGGATGGCGCAGGCGGCCGCGGCGCCGCTGGTCGCGCTCGATACCGAAACCACCTCGCTCGACGAGATGCAGGCGCGCCTGGTGGGCATTTCGATGGCCGTGGCGCCGGGCGTCGCGTGCTACATCCCGCTGGCCCACCGCGGCCCCGACGCCGCCGAGCAACTGCCCAAGGCGGAAGTGCTGGAGCGCCTGCGCGGCTGGCTGGAAGACCCGGCGCGCGCCAAGCTGCTGCATCACGCCAAGTACGATGCGCATGTGTTCGCCAACGAAGGCATCGCGCTGGCCGGCATCCAGGAAGACACCATGCTGCAGGCCTATGTGCTCGAGTCGCACCGCAGCGTGGGCTTGAACGACCTGGCGCAGCGCTACCTGGGGCGCGGCGGCGTCACCTACGAGGACCTGTGCGGCAAGGGCGCCAAGCAGATCGGCTTCGACGAGGTCGCGGTCGACAAGGCCGGCCACTACGCCTGCGAAGACGCCGATTTCACGCTGCAGCTGCACCAGGCGCTGCGGCCGCGCGTGGCCGCTGACGCCGGCCTGGAACGCATCTACCGGCTCGAGATCCAGGTCTCGCGCGTGCTGACCGTGGTCGAGCGCAACGGCGTCAAGGTCGACGCCGACGAACTGGGCCGCCAGAGCCACCGGCTGGGTCAGGAAATGCTGACGCTCGAGCAGCGCGCCTACGAATTGGCCGGCCAGCCTTTCAACTTGAATTCCCCCAAGCAACTGGGAGAAATCCTGTTCGGCCGCATGCAGCTGCCGGTGGTGCGCAAGACCGCCAGCGGCGCGCCCTCCACCGACGAAGAAGTGCTCAGCAAGCTGGCGCAGGACTACCCGCTGCCGCAGGTGCTGCTCGAGTATCGCGGCCTGTCGAAGCTGAAGTCCACGTACACCGACAAGTTGCCGCGCATGATCAACGCGCGCACCGGGCGCGTGCACACGCATTATTCCCAGGCCGCCGTGATCACCGGCCGGCTGGCCTCGTCCGATCCCAACCTGCAGAACATTCCCGTGCGCACCGAGGCGGGCCGCCGCGTGCGCGAGGCCTTCGTGGCCGAGCGCGGCCTGCTGCTGTCGGCCGATTATTCGCAGATCGAACTGCGCATCATGGCGCACGTGTCCGACGACGCCAACTTGCAGCAGGCCTTCGCCGCCGGCGAAGACATCCACCGCGCCACCGCGGCCGAGATCTTCGGCGTGCCGCTGGCCGAGGTCGCCGCCGACCAGCGTCGTGCCGCCAAGGCGATCAATTTCGGCCTGATCTACGGCATGGGCGTGTTCGGCCTGGCGTCGAACCTGGGCATCACCCGCGACGCCGCCCAGGCCTACATCGATCGCTATTTCGCCCGCTATCCCGGCGTGGCGCAGTACATGGAACATACCCGCCAGCTGGCGCGCCAGCAGGGCTACGTCGAAACGGTGTTCGGCCGCCGCCTGCAACTGCCGGACATCCGCGCCGGCTCCGGGCCGCGCCGCCAGGGCGCCGAGCGCGCCGCCATCAACGCGCCCATGCAGGGTACGGCAGCCGACCTCATCAAGATGGCCATGGTGGCGGTGCAGGACTGGCTCGACGCCGAGCGCCTGGGGACGCGCATGATCATGCAGGTGCACGACGAACTCGTGCTGGAAGTGCCCGACCAGGAACTCGACCTGGTGCGCGCGCGCCTGCCCGAACTGATGTGCGGGGTGGCCGAGCTGCGGGTGCCCCTGGTGGCGGAAGTCGGCGCGGGCCCCAATTGGGAACAGGCGCACTGAGCCGCGGGGGCAGGGGCGGCCGTGTAACGATATAATATTGCCCTCTTGCCCCATCCCAACCTCCTTTCCCCATGCTGCTCCTCTGGATCTTGCTGGCCACCGTGGCCGGCGGACTGATCGCCGTGTCCATCGCCAGCTGGCTGGCCTATCGCGTTTTCAGCAAGTACCTGCATCACATGGTCAGCCTGTCGGTGGGCGTGCTGCTGTCGGTCGCGTTGCTGCACCTGCTGCCGGAGGCGTTCGAGAGCGCCGGGGCCGATATGCACGTGTTGTTCGGCCTGATGCTGGCCGGATTGCTGGGCTTCTTCGTGCTCGAGAAGATCGCGCTGCTGCGCCACAGTCACCACCACGAAGGCGACGGCCACCACCATCACAAGGGGCACGACCGCCACGAGGCGGGGCGCGGCGGGGTGCTCATCCTGATCGGCAGCTCCCTGCACAATCTGTGCGACGGCGTGCTGGTGGCGGCCGCCTTCCTGGCCGACCCGCTGCTGGGGCTGCTCACGGCAGCGTCCATCATCGTGCACGAAGTGCCGCACAAGCTGGGCGATTTCGTGGTGCTGCTCAATGCCGGGCTGGCGCGCCGCCGGGCCTTCGTGCTGATCCTGTTCAGCAGCCTGTGCACGGCGCTGGGGGGGCTGGCGGGCTACTTCGTGCTGCAGCAGGCGCAAGACCTGGTCCCTTATGTGCTGGTCATCGCCGCCAGCAGTTTCCTGTACATCTCGGTGGCCGACCTGATTCCGCAGATGCACGAGCGCGGCTCGCTGGCCGACGCGGTGCCCCAGTTGCTGCTGGTCGGCGCCGGGGTTATCGTCATTTATGGCGTTACCTCATTCATGCATCACGGCCACCTGCACGACCATGCCCATGGCGCCGCGCACGACCACGCGGAGCACGGCACGGCGGCGCCGGCCATTCACTCGCACTAGGGCCGGCGCGCCAGCGCCGCGGGCCGGCCGGTGCGCCTCCAGGAGCCCGCTATGAGTTTTTCTCCCGCGGCCGGCCAGCCGGCCGCCACGACCATCCATACCGATCCCCAGGGCCTGTCCCACGGCGATTTCGAACTGCCCGTGGCCGACGGCACGATTGCCGCCTATCACGCAGCGCCGCAGGGCAAGACCGGCCTGCCGGTGGTGCTGGTGGTACAGGAGATCTTCGGTGTCCACGAGCACATCAAGGACGTCTGCCGCCGCCTGGCCAAGGCCGGCTACCTGGCCATCGCGCCCGAGCTGTACCAGCGGCAGGGCGACGCATCGCAGTACACGGACATCCCCAAGCTGGTGGCGGACATCGTCTCCAAGGTGCCCGATGAACAAGTCTATGGCGACCTCGACGCGTGCCTGGCATGGGCCGCGGCCCATGGCGGGGACACCGCGCGCACGGGCATTACCGGTTTCTGCTGGGGCGGTCGCATCACGTGGATGTATGCCGCGCACAATCCCGCCGTCAAGGCCGGGGTCGCCTGGTACGGCAAACTCAGCAGCGGCCACGGGCCGTTGATCAAACAGGTGGTGCTGGACGTGGCGGCCGATCTGCACGCGCCGGTGCTGGGCCTGTATGGCGGCCAGGACGCCAGCATCCCGCTGCAGGATGTCGATGCGCTGAAGGCCCGCCTGGCGCAGGGCAACGCGGCGGCGCGCGCCTCCGAGGTGGTGGTCTATCCGGAAGCCGGCCACGCCTTCCTGGCCGACTACCGTCCCAGCTATCGCGAGGACGATGCGCGCGACGGCTGGCAGCGCATGCTGGCGTGGTTCGAGCGCTACCTGGCCTGAGCCGTCCGGCGCGGCTGCCCCTGCGGCCCGGATCCCGTCCGGCCGAGCGCCCAGGCGGTCGCCAGCAACAGGAGCGCGGTGGCGACGAGCACCGCCACAAAAGCGTGGTCGAATGCCCGCCGCGCCAGGGCGGCCAGCAGCGCCGCCGGCTCGGGCGCCGCCGCGGCTGCCGCCGCCAACGCCTCGTCCAGGCTGTCGCGCACCGCCGCCGGCACGGCCAGGCCTTCGGGCAGCACCAGCGCCGTCCCGTAGGCGGCGGTGGCGAGGCTGCCCATCAGCGCCACCCCCAGCACCGCGCCCACCTCGTATGACATCTCTTCGACCGACGCGGCCATGCCGACGCGGTCGGCCGGGGCGCCCACCAGAATGGCGCTGGAGGCGGCCGTCATGGCCGCGCCCAGCCCGAAGCCGAGCAGCGCCAGGCATGCCAGCTGCAATTCCGGCGCGGCCCGGTACAGCAGCGCCAGGGCCAGCGCGCCCAGGCCCGCCGCCGCCATGGCCATCCACATGCTGCGCCGCTCCCCCAGGCGTGGCAACAACAGCCCGGCCACCGGGCCTGCCACGAATGCGGCCAGGGGGGCCGGCAGGATGAACAGGCCGGCCTGCAGCGGCGACATGCCGCGCACCAATTGCAGCCATTGGCTGAAGATCAGTTCGATGCCGGAAAAGGCGACCGACGCCACCAGCGCCACGCCTACCGCCCCGCTGAACATCCGGTTGCGGAACAGGCGGAAATCGATCAGGGGATCGGCCGCGCGCAGTTGCCGGCGCGCGAACAGCGCCAGGAAGGCCGCGCCGCCCAGCGCCGCGGCGGCGGCGGCCGGATACGACGGATCGCGCAGGCTGATTTCCTTGACGGCGTAGACCACCCCGGTCAGGCCGACCAGGATCTGCAGCGAGCCGATGACATCCCAGGCGCGCCGGCTGGCGCCGCGCTGCGGACGCACAAAGCTCAGCCCCAGCGGCAGCACCACCATGACGATGGGCACGTTGATCAGGAACACCGAGCCCCACCAGAAATGTTCGAGCAGCGCGCCGCCCACCACCGGGCCGAAAGCGGCGCCGCCCGATGCCACCGACGCCCAGATGCCGATGGCCAGCGCGCGCTCGCGCGCATCGTCGAAGGTATGGCGGATGATGGCCAGCGTGGCGGGCATCATCATGGCCGCGCCGACCGCCAGCAGCACGCGCGCCGCGATCAGCGCGGCTGGCGTCGGCGCATAGGCCGCGGCCAGCGACGCCACGCCGAACACGGCCAGGCCGCTGGTGAACAGCCGCTTGGGGCCGTAGCGGTCGGACAGCGTCCCCATGCCCGGCAGCAGGCCCGCCACGGCGAGCGGGTAGGCGTTGACGATCCACAGCTTCTCGGACGCCGACGCGCCCAGGGCCTGGGTAAGATGCGGCAGGGCCGTGTAGAGTACCGACATGTCGATGACGATCAGGAACAGATCGACGGACACGATGGCCAATACCAGCCAGCGATGGAACCGGGTAGACATGGAATTTCTCGGGGGCGCTGAAGCGAGGCCGGCGGGAAGGGCCGGCCTCCAGCCTGGCGCCGCGATATGCTGGTCATTATAATTCCATTCCATACGTATGTATTGAAAAAGAGGTAACAATGGGTCGCCGCCGTACCGTAGACCGCGAGCAGTTGCTGGACGCCGCCGAGGCCATCATCGAGGCCTCCGGGGCCGCCGGGCTCACCATCGACGCCGTGGCCAAGGCGGCCGGCATCACCAAAGGCGGGGTGCAATACTGCTTCGGCAACAAGGACGCCCTGATCGACGCGCTGTTCGAGCGCTGGGGCGCCGCCTATGACCGCATCTTCGCGCAGGTCGCGGGCCCGGAAGGCAACCCGCTGGACAAGGTGCGGGCCCATGTGGCCGCTACGCGGCCCTCCGACGAGGCGAGCGCCAAATCGGCCAGCCTGCTGGCCGCCCTGGCGCAGACGCCCGAGCACCTGGCCAGCACGCGCGCCTGGTACCGCGAGCGCATCGCCGGACTGGACCTGGCGACTGACGCGGGCCGCCGCGCCCGCCTGGCTTTCCTGGCCACCGAGGGCGCGTTCATGCTGCGCTTCTTCGGTTTCATGGATATCGACCAGGCCGAATGGGACGCCATGCTCGAGGACGTCCAGTCCTTGCTGGACGGGCCGGCCGGCGCTACTGCACCGTCGCGCCCGAGTCCTTGACAGCCTTGCTCCAGCGTTGCAGCTCGCTGTCTATGAGCTGGCCGAAAGCCTGCGGCGTGCTGCCGACCGGCGCATATCCGTAGCCGGCCAACTGCTGGCGCAGGCCGGGCTCGCGCAGCGCGTCGGCGATGGCCCGGCTGAGCGTGTCCACCACCCCGGGCGGCGTGCCGGCCGGCGCCAGGATGCCGTACCACCCGTTGACCACGAAGCCCGGCACTCCGGACTCCTGCACCGTCGGCACTTCCGGCAGCAGGGGCGAGCGGACCTCGCCGGTCACCGCCAGGGCCTTGAGCTTGCCGGCCTTGACCTGCGGCAGCGAGGTGGAGATGCTGTCGAACATCAGCGACACTTCGCCCGCCAGCAGCGCCACCACCGCCGGGCCGCTGCCTTTGTAGGGAACATGCAGCATCTGGATGCCCGTGGCGGTCTTGAACATCTCGGCCGACAAGTGGCTGGTGTTGCCCGGGCCCGCCGAGGCGAAGGTGAGCTTGCCGGGATGGGCGCGGGCATAGTCGATCAGCTGCGGGATGTTGTCGGCCGGCGTGGACAAGGGGGCGGCCACCAGCATGGGCAGGGTGGCCACCAGCGATACCGGGGCGAAATCCTTGCGCGTGTCGTACGGCAGCGACTTGTACAGGCTGGGGTTGATCGCATGGGCGGCCAGCACCATCAGCACGGTATGGCCGTCCGGCCGGGCGCGCGCCAATTGCGCGGTGGCGATCGATCCGCCGGCCCCGGGCTTGTATTCCAGCACCACGGGCTGGCCCAGTCGCTCCTGCAGCGCCGCCGACAGCGGCCGGCCCAGCATGTCGGCGCTGCCGCCGGGCGGGTACGGGATCAGCAGGGTGATGGGACGGTCCGGGTAGGACGTTTCGGCCAGTGCCGGGCTGCCCAGCAGCAGGGCGCAGCACGACAGCAGCAGGGTCAGGCGGGACAGGGCGTGGCGCATGGGATGTCTCCGTGCGGGTCAGGGTCAGGGCGAGGCATAGTGCGCGCGGCCCGCGCCGTCGCGCACGATGCGCAGCAGCCGCTCGCCGCTGCGCAGCGGGGCGCCGGTCAGGGCTTGCAACTGCGCCAGCGAAATGCCCTCCGGCAGGGCATGGACGATGAAGCCGGCCGCATCGACGTCGATCACGGCCAGGTCGGTATAGACCCGGTCGACCACGCCGGCGCCAGTCAAGGGGTAGGTGCAGCGCTCCAGCAGCTTGGGCCGTCCGTCGCGCGTCAGATGCTCCATGGTCACGTACACGTGGCGCGCGCCCACCGCCAGGTCCATGGCTCCGCCCACCGCCGGGATGGCATCGGCCGACTGGGTCAACCAATTGGCCAGGTCGCCGTTGGCGGCCACCTGGAACCCGCCCAGCACCGTATAGTCCAGGTGGCCGCCGCGCATCATGGCGAACGACACAGTGTGTTCGCTGATCGATGCGCCCGGCACCAGGGTGACCGGAACGCGGCTGGCATTGATCAGGTCGGTGTCGATGGCCGGACCGACGGCGGCCTCGCCCATGCCCAGGATGCCGTTCTCGCTGTGCAGCACGATCTCGCGGCCGGCCGGCAGGAAGTCGGACACGCGCGTCGGGATGCCGATGCCCAGGTTGACGATCGAGCCGTCGGGAATGTCGCTGGCGACCAGCTGGGCGATCTGGTCGCGGGTCAGGGCGGGCAGGCCATGAGGCGGCGACGGCGGGCGCGGCGCGGTCTGGGCGGATGCCATCTCAGTGCTCCAGGGGGACGACTGTCTTGACGAAAATCCCGGGCGTCATGATGGCCTCGGGCGCCAGCGCGCCCAGTTCCACGACCCGGTCGACCTGGGCGACGGCGTGGCGCGCCGCCATGCACATGACGGGGTTGAAATTGCGGGCCGCCCAGCGGTACATCAGGTTGCCCCAGCGGTCGCCCAGGTGCGCCCTGATCAGGGCGAAGTCGCCGCGCAGCGGCTGTTCGAGCACATAGCCGACGCCGTCCACCACCCGCTGCTCCTTGCCCTCGGCCAGCAAGGTGCCGTAGCCGGTGGGCGTGAAAAAGGCGCCCAACCCGGCGCCGCCGGCGCGCAGCCGCTCCGCCAGGGTGCCCTGCGGCACGCATTCCAGCTCTACCTGCCCGGCCCGATAGGCATTGGCGAAGGCATCCGACATGGGCGGACGCGGGTGCGAGCAAATGATCTTGCGCACGCGCCGCGCCAGGATCAGCGCCGCGACACCGGTGTCGCGCGTGCCGGCGTTGTTGCACACCAGGGTCAGGTCGCGCGTGCCCTGGTCGAGCAGGGCATGCAGCAGTTCATAGGGAACCCCGGCGTCGCCGAAGCCGCCCACCAGCACCTGCGCGCCATCGTGGATCGGCGCCACCGCGGCGGCGATCGAGGCCTGGACCTTGTCGATCATGCCTTACCTCGGCGCCAGGCCGGCGGCCTGTACGGTAGCCTGCCAACGCGCGCGCTCGGCGTCGATGAAGGCGGCGAACTCGGCCGGCGAGTTGCCGCCCGCCTGTCCGCCCATGGCGCCGAAGCGCTGCCGCACTTCGGGCAAGGCCAGCACCTCGCGCGCCGCGCCGGCCAGCCGGTCGATCACCGCGGCCGGCGTGCCGGCCGGCGCCATCAGGCCGAACCAGGCGGTCACCACCATGTCGTCGATGCCGGCCTCCCGCATGGTCGGCACGCCGGGCAATTGCGGCACGCGCTCGGCGCTGGTCACCGCCAGCGCCCGCAGCTTGCCCGCCTGGATATGCGGCATGGAGCTCGGCAGGTTGTCGATCATGAAGGTGAACTGGCCGGCCAGCAATGCCGCCACGGCCGGCCCGGCGCCCTTGTACGGCACGTGGGTGGCCTGCACGGCGGCGCGCTGCTTGAACAGCTCGGCCGACAGGTGCGGCGACTGGCCGGTGCCGGACGAGCCGAACGAATCCTTGCCTGCATCCTTGCGCAGCATGTCGATCAACTGCCCGGCGCTCCTGGCGGGCGACTGGGCGTTCACCACCAGCACGTTGGGCACCGAGATGACCAGCGTAATGGGCGCGAAGTCCGCCGGCTTGTAGGGCAGGTCGGCATACATGCTGTAGTTGATCGCATTGGGCCCGATGTTGCCCATGATGAGCGTATAGCCGTCCGGGGCTGCCCGCACGAGCTGCTGCGTGCCGATGATCCCCGCCGCCCCGGCGCGGTTCTCCACCACCACCGATTGCCCGAGCCGGGCGGCCAGCTTGTCGGCGATGATGCGGCTGGCCATGTCGGTGGTGCCGCCCGGGGCGGCCGGCACGATGATGGTGATGGGCCGTTCGGGCCAGGCCGCCGAGACCGAGGCGGACGCGCACAGCAGAACACCGGCCGCCGCGGCGGCCCAACGAATCGACGGCATGCTTGTCTCCTGCCGGTGGTGTGGCGCGGCGTCCGGGCGATGCCGCGCGGCTTCTTTATGGCGCTAGTGTGCTGGCCGTCCGGCGGGATCGCCTATTTTTTATTGCCTAAGCCGGTCTTCCGGCGCGGTGAAGTAGGCCGCGCCGGTCAGTCGCTCGATTCGCGCAGGCGGCTGGGCAGCAGCTCGCCGTGGCGCGCCAGCAAGGGGTAGGCCGAGGCGCCCACCAGGTGCGAGTTGATGCTTTTCATGTCGCGCAGGATGTCCAGGTACAGGGCGCCGACTTCGACGGCCTCGATCTCGCCCGACTTGATCTTCTGCAGGTGCGCCTCCGCCTCCTGGGTTTCGAGCGTCCGGAAGCGCGCCTTCTCGCCGGCCAGTTCGCGCGCCTGGCGCACGTCGTCATTGACGAACAGGGCGGCGGCCTCGCGCTGGTTCGACACCAGCCGGGCCAGCGTCTCGTCCAGCCGCTGGTGCTGTTCGGGCGGCAGCGTCCAGCCCTGCTTGCGCAGCCGCGCCACATGGTTGAGCAGGCCATGGTGGGCGATGTCGGCGGCGTGGCCGATGTTGCTGGCGAACGCCAGGATGTCGTCGAGGCGCCGCACGTCGGCGTCGGTCATGTTCTCGCGGTCGAGCAGCGCCAGGTAAGTGGTGATGGCGTTCTCGAGCTTGTCGATCGCATTGTCGAGCTGGCGCGCCTGCACCATGCGGTGGCGATTGTCGCGCTTGAAGCCGGCGCGGGCGTACAGCAGCAGGGTCTGCAGCATGTCGGTCATGCGCAGGGCTTCGCGCGCGGCATTGCCCAGCGCCACGGCGGGCACGTCGTGGGCCGATTCGTCCAGATACTGCGGCCGGGCCGGGTCGTTCGGGTCGGTGCGCTTGGGCAGCCAGCGCGTCAGCAGGGCGGCATAGGGGGTCAGCAGCGGCAGGAACACCAGCGCGACGACGGCGTTGAAGACGGTATGGAAGTTCGCCACTTCGCGCGCGCTGTCGCCGCCCAGCGCGTTCATCCAGGCCGGCAGCCAGGGCAGCAGCATCAGCCCGACCAGCACGCCCGCCACGCGCGTCAGCAGGTTGCCCAGCGGCAGGCGGCGCGCCGCCGGGTCGTCGCCGCTGACACCTTCGATCATGGGGTTCACGGCGGTGCCCAGGTTGGCGCCCAGCACCAGCGCGAAGGCCAGCGCCGGCGCCACCATATGATGGTCGGCCAGCGACATCACCAGGACCACGATGGCCACGCTGGAATGGGCCGCCCAGGCCAGCGCGGCCGCCAGCAGCACGGCGGCGACCGGCTGGGTCGCCAGGGCATCCAGCAGCAGCGCCAGCAGCGGCGCGTTCTGCAGCGGCGCGAACAACTCCACCAACTGGTGCAGCGACAGCAGCAGCAGGCCCAGGCCGATGAACACCCGGCCCAGGTCGCGGGTGCGGCCGGGCGGATAGCGGCGGAACATCCAGACGCCGGCCAGGATCAATACTGGCGCCAGCGAGGTCAGGTCGAACGACAGCACCTGCACGATCAGCGTGGTGCCCACATTGGCGCCCAGCATCGCGGCCAGCGCGGGGGCCAGCCCGACCACGCCGCCGGCGGCGAAGCCGGTGATCATCAGCCCGGTCGCCGTGCTGCTCTGCAGCGCGGCGGTGATGCCCAGGCCGGTCGCGAAGGCGCGCAGCCGGGTGCCCAGCGCGCGGCCCAACGCGGCCCCCAGCGCCGCGCCGAACGCGCGCTGAACGCCGGTCTGCACCATGTGCACGCCCCATAGCAGCAGGGCGACATAGCCGGCGAAATCAAGCAGAGGAAGCAATCCCGACATGGCAGCTACCGATCCCGGCTCCTGAAATGACGTGTCACAAAGACGACAATGATCGCACGGCCGGGCACGCGGGGGAATGGGCCGCTTGGAACGGCCCCGGCGCCCGCGTATGATGCTCCGACCACTGCTGATTCCCGGGGTTGTCCTGTGGCCGTATCCGCCTTCGATCTGTTCAAAATCGGCATCGGGCCGTCCAGTTCGCATACTGTCGGCCCCATGCGCGCCGCCTTGCTGTTCGCCCAGGGGCTGGAACGCGACGGCCTGCTGCCCAGGGTGGCCTCGCTGCGGGTGGAGCTGTACGGTTCGCTGGGCGCCACCGGCAAGGGCCACGGCACCGACAAGGGCGTGTTGCTGGGCCTGATGGGCCAGGCGCCCGACACGGTCGACCCGGCCGCTATCGCCGGGCTGCTGCAGGCCGCGCGCACCAGCCGGTCGCTGCCGGTGCTGGGGCACCACGCCGTGCCGTTCATCGAGAAAGAACACCTGTTGTTCTACCGCCGCGAGGCGCTCGCCGAACATCCCAACGGCATGAAGTTCCATGCCTTCGACGCCGCCGGCGAGCCCCTGCGCGAGGCGCGCTACCTGTCCGTGGGCGGCGGTTTCGTCGTGACGGCCGGCGCCGCCAATACCCAGGTCATCGCCGCCCACGACCAGTTGCCGTTCCCGTTCCGGACCGGCCGGGAACTGCTCGACATGTGCCGCGCGAGCGGCCACAGCGTGGCGCAACTCATGCTGCAGAACGAGCTCACCTGGCGCAGCCAGGAAGAGGTGGAGGGCGCGCTGGACCGCATCTGGCAGGTGATGCAGGAATGCGTCAGCCGCGGCTGCGGCATCAATTACCCGGAGGCCGACGGCGACCTGCCCGGCCCGCTCAAGGTGCGGCGCCGCGCGCCCGAGCTCTATCGCAGCCTGACGCTGCGGGCCGAGCGCACCTTGTCCGACCCGCTATCGGTCATGGACTGGGTCAACTTGTACGCAATGGCGGTCAACGAAGAAAACGCCGCCGGCGGACGGGTCGTCACCGCGCCCACCAACGGGGCGGCCGGCATCATCCCGGCCGTGCTGCACTACTACGACCGCTTCGTGCCCGGCGCCAGCCGGCAGGGGGTGCGCGATTTCCTGCTCACCGCCGCCGCCATCGGCCTGCTCTACAAGTACAACGCGTCGTTGTCGGGGGCCGAGGTAGGATGCCAGGGCGAGGTCGGGGTGGCCTGTTCCATGGCCGCCGGGGCGCTCGCCGCGGTCCTGGGGGGCTCGGTGGAGCAGGTCGAGAACGCCGCGGAGATCGGCATGGAGCACAACCTGGGCCTGACCTGCGACCCGGTCGGCGGCCTGGTGCAGATTCCCTGTATCGAGCGCAACGCCATGGCGTCGATCAAGGCGGTCAACGCGGCCCGCATGGCCCTGCGCGGCGACGGACACCATTATGTGTCGCTCGACTCGGTCATCAAGACCATGCGCGAGACCGGCGCCGACATGAAGACCAAGTACAAGGAAACCGCCCGCGGCGGCCTGGCCGTGAATATCGTCGAATGCTGAACCGGCGGCACTGGGCCAGGCCGGAGGCGGCCGGCGCTCCTGGGGTGCCGGGCGCCGCCGGTGCCTGACACCCGCCAGCCAAGCTGGCGGGCCTTGCTTACCAGGCCAGGAAGGCCACGGCCGCCAGCACGATCAGCCCCCACTTGGTCAACTTGTAGACGGTGCGGTTCCAGGCCTTGAACTGCTTGCGCTTCTGGTCGATGACCCAGTGGGCGTGGGTCAGCTTGTTGATGGCGCCGGTCTGGTCGCCGCCGTCGTTGGGCGAGCTGGCCGCCGACATGACCACCCGCCCGAACCAGCGGTTGAAGGCCTCCGCCCAGCGCCATTTCAGCGGGCGCTCGACATCGCAGAACAGGATGATGCGGTTGGCTTCGGTCTTGTTGTAGGCCTCGTGCACGTAGGTCTCGTCGAACACCACGCTTTCGCCGTCGCGCCAGCTGTAGGGTTCGCCGTCGACGATGATGTGGCAGCCGTCGTCGTTCGGCGTGGCCAGGCCCAGGTGGTAGCGCAGCGAGCCGGCGAACGGGTCGCGATGGCGGTTCAGCTTGCCGCCGGGCGGCAGCTCGGCGAACATGGCCGCCTTCACCTTGGGCAGGCCCTTCAGGATCGCCACGGTGCGCGGGCACAGTTCCTCGGCCGACGGGTGGCGCGCGTCGTACCACTTCAGGTAGAAGCGCTTCCAGCCGTACTTGAAGAATGAATTGAAGCCGATATCGTCATGGCGTTCGGCCGCCTTGATGCGGCGCAGCTCGGCCATCTTCAGGGCCTCGTCGCGGATGACTTCCCAGTTGTCGTCCAGCACCTGCAGCTCGGGGATTTCCCGGGTCGGCAGGTAGGCGGTGGTGGGCACCCGCGAGCACAGCACCATGAAGGCGTTCACGGGCGCCAGCAGAACGGAGTGATCGAGCAGTTGCCGCGACAGGCGCAGGCGGACGCGGCCACGAAAGTGGGCAAACAGAATGGAGGCCAGCCATATGCCCGGTATCAGCCATTTCATAGTGCGGGAGGCCCGTCCAGGGGCCGGGATGGGGGAACCGCTATTGTTACATAGCTGGCCGGCGGCCGGCGGAAAAGCCGCCGGCGCGATGGCCGACTGGGTACAATTCGGGCCATGTCCGAAGCCGTTACAACCACGCCTGCATTTGTCCACCTGCGCGTCCATTCCGAGTTCTCGGTGGTGGATGGCATCGTCCGCATCCCCGACCTGATCAAGCGCGTCGCCAAGCTGGGGCAACCCGCGGTGGCGCTGACCGATCTTTCCAACATCTTCGGGCTGATCAAGTTCTACAAGGGCGCCCGGGGCGCCGGCGTGAAACCGATCGCCGGCTGCGATGTCTGGCTGACCAACGACGACGATCCCGACAAGCCGTTCCGCTTGTTGCTGCTGGTGCGCAACCACCAGGGCTACCTCAACCTGTGCGAACTGCTGACCCGGTCGTTCCTGGAAAACCAGGGCCGTGGCCGGGCCGAAGTGCGCCGCGAATGGCTGCAGGGCCGGCAAGGCCTGATCGTGCTGTCGGGCGGCCGGGCCGGCGATATCGGCCATGCGCTCGACGCCGGCAACGCGGTCACCGCGTTGTCGCTGGCGCGCCAGTGGGCCCAGTTGTTTCCCGGCGCGTTCTATATCGAACTGCAGCGCGCCGGCGCCGATGGCGACGAGGCCTACACACAGGCCGCCATGCGGCTGGCGGCCGAGGCCGGCCTGCCGGTGGTGGCCACCCATCCGGTGCAATTCCTGGATGAAAGCGAATTCCAGGCCCACGAGGCGCGCGTCTGCATCGCCCAGGGCGAGATCCTCGCCGACCCGCGCCGGGTGCGCCGCTTCACCAAGGAACAATACCTGCAGAGCAGCGAGGAAATGGCGCGGCGCTTCGCCGATGTGCCGTCGGCGCTGGCCAATACGGTCGAGATCGCCAAGCGCTGCAACCTGACGCTGGTGCTGGGCAAGCCGCGGCTGCCCAACTTTCCCACGCCGGACGGCATCTCGCTGGACGATTACCTGGTCCAGCTGTCCGAAGAGGGCCTGGAGAAGCGGCTGGAGTTCCTGTTTCCCGATCCGGCCGAGCGCGAGTCCAAGCGCGCCCAGTACTACGAGCGCCTGCGCTGGGAATGCAAGACCATCATCCAGATGGGCTTCCCCGGCTACTTCCTGATCGTGCAGGACTTCATCAACTGGGGCAAGAACAACGGCGTGCCGGTGGGGCCGGGCCGCGGCTCGGGCGCCGGCTCGCTGGTCGCCTATGCGCTGGGCATCACCGACCTCGACCCGATCCGCTATGACCTGCTGTTCGAGCGCTTCCTCAATCCCGAGCGCGTGTCGATGCCCGACTTCGACATCGACTTCTGCCAGGACAACCGCGAACGCGTCATCGACTACGTCAAGATGAAATACGGCCGCGAGGCCGTCAGCCAGATCGCCACCTTCGGCACGCTGGGCGCCAAGGCGGTGGTGCGCGACGCGGGGCGGGTGCTCGACATGCCCTACCTGTTCTGCGACGGCTTGTCCAAGCTCATCCCGTTCAACCCGGCCGATCCCTGGTCGCTCGACCGCACGCTCAAGGACGAGCCGGCCTTCAAGGACCGCTACGAGCAGGAAGAAGAGGTCCGCGCCCTGGTCGACCTGGCGCGGCCGCTCGAAGGGCTGACCCGCAACATCGGCATGCACGCCGGCGGGGTGCTGATCGCGCCCGGCAAGCTGACCGACTTCTGCCCGCTGTATTGCCAGCCCGGCCAGGAAAACAGCGCCGTCTCGCAGTTCGACAAGGACGACGTCGAGGCCGCCGGCCTGGTGAAGTTCGACTTCCTGGGGCTGCGCAACCTGACCATCCTGGACTGGGCCGTGCGCTATGTGCGCCAGTTCAACGAGAGCAAGCGCGATTTCGACATCATGGCGCTGTCGCTGGACGACCCGGCGGCCTACAAGGTGCTGTGCGACGCCAACACCACCGCCGTGTTCCAGCTCGAATCGCGCGGCATGAAAGAACTGCTCAAGAAGCTGCGGCCCAGCACCTTCGAAGACATCATCGCCATGCTGGCCCTGTATCGTCCGGGGCCGCTCGAATCCGGTATGGTCGACGACTTCGTCAACCGCAAGCACGGGCGCGCCACGGTGGACTACTTCCACCCGGACCTGGAAGCCACCCTCAAGAGCACCTACGGGGTCATCGTCTACCAGGAACAGGTGATGCTGATCTCGCAGATCATCGGCGGCTATTCGCTGGGCGGCGCCGACCTGCTGCGCCGCGCCATGGGCAAGAAAAAGCCCGAGGAAATGGCCAAGCACCGCGAGCTGTTCGAGAAGGGCGCCAAGGAAAAGGGCCACGATCCCAATCTGGCGATCAAGCTGTTCGACCTGATGGAGAAGTTCGCCGGCTACGGCTTCAACAAGTCGCACTCGGCCGCGTATGCGCTGATCGCCTACCAGACCGCCTGGCTCAAGGCCTACCATCCCACCGAATTCCTGGCCGCCACCATGTCCTCGGACATGGACGATACCGACAAGGTGCAGGTGTTCTGCCGCGACGCGCAGGACAACGGCGTGCTGGTGCTGCCGCCCGATGTCAACGCCTCCGGCTATCGCTTCGAGCCCGTGGCCGACGAGCACACCCGCCAGGGCAAGCCGCCGCGCACCATGCGCTACGGCCTGGGCGCGGTCAAGGGCACAGGGCAGGGCGCGGTCGAGGAAATCCTGCGCGCCCGCCAGGCCGACGGCCCGTTCCAGAACCTGTTCGACTTCTGCCGGCGCGTCAACAAGCATGCCGTCAACCGCCGCACCATCGAAGCGCTGATCAAGGCGGGCGCGTTCGACACCATCGAGCCCAACCGCGCCGCCATGCTGGCTTCGGTGGGCACCGCCATGGAAGCCGCCGAACAGGCGGCGCGCAGCGCCAACCAGGTGTCGCTGTTCGGCGACGACAGCGGCGACGTGGTGGCCGGCGAGCTCAGCAAGGTGGCGCCCTGGAACCTGCACACCAAGCTGACCGAGGAAAAATCCGCGCTGGGCTATTACTTCAGCGGCCACTTGTTCGACCACTGGCGCGACGAGGTGCGCCGCATCGTGCCCATGACCCTGGCCCGCCTGGAGCCGCAGCGCGACCTGCAATGGATGTGCGGGGTGCTGGCCGGCGTGCGCACCATGATGACGCGGCGCGGCAAGATGGTGTTCGCGGTGCTCGACGACGGCACGGCCCAGGTCGAGATCTCGGTCTTCAACGAGCTCTACGAAAAGCACCGCGCGCGCCTGCGCGAAGACCAGCTCATCATCGTGCAGGGCAAGGTCAGCAACGATGACTACTCCGGCGGCATGCGCATCGTCGCGGAACAGCTCTACGACCTGCAGCTGGCCCGCGAGGCGCGCGCCAAATCGTTGCGCGTCAAGCTCAACGGGCAGGCCGACGCGGCGCGGCTGCGGCAGATGCTCAACCCCTTCCGCGCCGAACCCGAGAACGGCGTGCCCGGCGTGCCCGTCGATATCGTCTACCGGCGCGACAACTTCCTGTGCACGGTGCGGCTGGGCGAGGAATGGCGCGTGCGCATGGCCGATGCCCTGCTCGAGAACCTGGCCGCCTGGGCCAAGCCCGATGGCGTGGAGGTCACCTACTGATGCAGCCGCTGCGCATTCTCCATACCGAGGCCGCCGTCGCGTTCGGCGGGCAGGAACACCGCATCTTCAAGGAAATGCACGCAATGCGGGCGCGCGGCCATCATCTCGAGGCCGTCTGCCAGCCGCAGGCGCAACTGGTGCCGCGCCTGCGCGACGCGGGCTTCACGGTGCACACCATTCCCATGGGCGGGCTGGCGAACTACCTGAAGGGCGTCCCGGCCGTGCGGCGCATCCTGCGCGACGGCCGCTACGACGTGGTCAACACCCATAGCCGCATCGACACGCTCATCGCCGGCACGGCGGCGCGCCTGTCGGGCACGCCGCTCATCGTGCGCACGCGCCACCTGGCCAACAAGGTCGGCTCGATGCTGTCGTACACCTGGCTGCCGCACCGGGTCACCACGGTCAGCGAGTACGTGCGCCGCTACCTGATCAGCCGCGGCGTGCCGGCCGAGCACATCGCCACGCTGTACTCGCCGGTGGTGCTGCCGCCGCCGGTCGAGCATTCCACCCTGCGCGGCGAACTCGGGCTGGCCGACGACGACATCGTGGTCGGCTGCGTCGCCGTCATGCGCGCCGCCAAGGGCCACAAGGACCTGGTCGACGCCATCCGCCCGCTGATGGCGCAGCGGCCCAACCTGCACATGGTGTTCGTGGGCGCCGGCTCGCCCACGTTCGAGCAGACCCAGGCCTACGTGCGGGAGCTCGGCCTGCAAGATCGCATCCACCTGATGGGCACCCGGCGCGACGTGCCCAATCTGCTGGCGGGCTTCGACATCTTCGCCCTGGCCACGCAGCAGGAAGCTTCCGGCACGGTCTACGTCGAGGCCCAGGCCGCCGGGCTGCCCGTCATCGGCACGCAGGTCGGCGGCGTGCCCGAGATGATGCGCGACGGCGTCACCGGCATCCTGGTGCCGGTCAAGGACCAGCCCGCGCTCACCGCCGCGCTGCAGCGCCTGATCGACGATCCGGACCTGCGCCGCCGCATGGGCGCGGCCGGGCGCGCCATGGTATGGGACGAGGGCGTGTTCTCGCCTGCCCGGCTGGCCGAGAATACCGAGGCGATCTATCGCAAATGGCTGGCGGAGCGGCGCTCATGAACAACGCACCCAATGTGCCGGTACTGATGTACCACCACGTCAGCCCTTCGGGCGGCATGATCGCGGTCACGCCCGAGGTGTTCGAGCAGCAGATCGCCGGCCTGGCCCGCGCCGGCTACACCTCGCTCGGCACCGGCCAGCTGGCCGCCTACCTGGCCGGCGGCCGGGTGCCCGAGAAGTCGGTGGTCATTACCTTCGACGACGGCTATCTCAACAACTGGACCTACGCGCATCCGGTGCTGCAGCGCTATGGCATGAAGGCGGTGCTGTTCCTCGTCACCGGGTGGGCCGGCCAGGGGGCGGTGCGGCCGCACGCGGGGCAGGGCGCGCCGCTGCCGGCCTCGCCCGACCACGGCGAGACCAAGCGCCTGGTGGCGGCGGGCCGCACGGACGAGGTCATACTGCGCTGGAGCGAAGTGCAGGCCATGCTGGCGGCCGGCACGTTCGAGGTCCATTCGCACACGCACACGCACACGCGCTGGGACAAGCAATGCGGCCCCGACGTGGCCGCCAAGCGCGAGCACATCGCCCGCGAGCTGGCCGATTCGCGCGCCATGCTGGTCCAGGAGCTGGGCCAGGTCAGCGACCATCTCTGCTGGCCGCAGGGCTATTTCGATGCCGATTACGTACAGGCTGCCCGCGAGGCGGGCTTTCGCCACCTGTATACCACCGATGCGCTGGGCCAGAACCTGCCGGGCAACGATCCGGGCCACATCTACCGCTTCGCGGTGCGCAACCTGGGCGGCTCGTGGCTCAACCGCAGGATCTGGCTGTCGCGCCATCCAGTCGTGGGACCGCGCTATCACGCCTGGAAGGGCTGGAAGAAACGCTTGAGGAACCGGGCATGAGGCTGTCGGTCATCATCATCGCCAAGAACGAGGCCGCCCATATCGTCGGCTGCCTCGAATCCGTTGCCTTCGCCGACGAGTTCATCGTGGTCGACTCGGGCAGCACCGACAATACCGTGGCGCTGGCGCGCGATTTCGGCGCGCGCGTCGAGATCACGCCCGACTGGCCCGGTTTCGGCCCCCAGAAGAATCGCGCGCTGGACCTGGCCACGGGCGACTGGGTCCTGTCGATCGACGCCGACGAGCGGGTCACGCCCGAACTGGCGCGCGAGATCCAGGCGGTGCTGGCCGCGCCGCAGGCCGATGCCTACGAAGTCGCGCGCCTGTCGGATTTCTGCGGCCGCTTCATCCGCCATAGCGGCTGGTGGCCCGACTACGTGCTGCGGCTCTTCAAGCGCGGCACCGCGCGCTTCAACGATGCGGCCGTGCACGAGCGCGTCGTGCCGCAGGGCCAGCCGCTGCGGCTGCGCGGCCATCTGGAGCATTACCCGTACCCCAACCTGGACGCGCTGGTCGCCAAGATCAATCGCTATTCGTCCGATGCCGCCGCCATGATGTACGCGCGCGGCAAGCGCGCCACCATCTTCAGCGCCCTCGGCCATGGCTTCTGGACGTTCGTGCGCATCTACCTGATCCGTCGCGGCTTCCTGGATGGCCGTCACGGGCTGGTGCTGGCGGTGACGGCGGCGGCCGGCAGCTTCTTCCGCTACGCGAAGCTCAGTTTCCTTTCCGACGCCCGCAAGTGAAGATTCTCTACACCAATTTCCACCCGCGCAACGGTGGAGGACATGCCACGTACGTGACCAGCCTGGCGCGGGCGTTGGCGGACGCGCACCAGGTCTGCGTGGCCACCCCGGACACCAGCCGGCTGTTCCGCTACGTCGCGGCGATCCCCGGCGCGCGGGCGGTGGACATGCGCTATTCGACCCGGCCCGCCTCGTGGTTCGGCGAGCGGGCGGCGTTGCGCCGCCTGGTGGTCCAGGGCGGCTACGACATCGTCCACGTCAACGGCACGGGCGACCACAAGCAGGTGATGCTGGCGCTGGCGGGCCTGCGCCGGCGCCCGCGCGTGGTGTTCACCAAACACAACGACCATCCGCTCGACACGGTAGGGCATTGGCTGCGCGCGCGGCTGGCCACCGACCAGGTCATTGCCGTCAGCGACTACGTGCGCGGCATGCTCGAACAATCCCCGTATCGGCGCCTGCCCATCACCACCATCCGGCACGGCATCGACACCGATCATTTCGCACCGCCCGCGCCGCAGGCGCTGGAGGCCTTGCGCGACCGCTATTTCGGGCCCCGCTGGCGCGGCTGCCTGCTGCTGGGCAGCGCCGGCGGCACCGACTACAGCAAGGGCTGGCTCGATCTGGTCGATGCGGCGGGCAGCCTGCCGCCCGGGCAGCGCGAGCGCATCCTGATCCTCGTAGCGGGCGATCCGCCCTCCGAAGCCAAGCTGGCGCGCGTGCGCGCCGCCGGCATGCAGGACCAGGTGGTGTTCCCGGGCCTGCTGGACGACGTGCGCGATACGCTGGCCTGCTGCCATGCCGGCTTCGTGCTGTCGTATCGCGAGGCACTGTCGTATGCCTGCCGCGAACTCATGTCGCTGGGCCTGCCGGCCCTGGTGAGCGATGCCGGCGGGCTGCCCGAGAATGTGGTGGACGGCGAGGACGGCTGGATCGTGCCGGCGCGCGACGTCGCCGCCATCGCCGCAACGCTGCGCGCCATGCTGGCGGATCCCGCCCGCGTCGCGGCCATGGGCGCGGCCGCGCGCCGCACCGCCGTGGCCACCTTCGACCTTGCCACGTTCACCCGGGCCACGCTGGCTGTCTATCAGCGCGCGCTGGCTGCCTGAGGCAGCCCGCCGCCGGGCGCGGCATCCGGCCGCGGGTCCGCGCGAGGGCCGCGTTCAATCGCCGCCCATGGCGGCGCACAGTTCACGCAGGATCTCGGCGAAGCGCTCTTCCGCCTGCAGCGGCACCTCGCGCACCCGCCGGATCAGGCTGATGGGCGGCAAGGCCCAGTCGAACTGCCACGGCACCAGCGCCACGCGCTGGCTCTTGCACAATTCCAGGGCGATGTCGCGCGGTACGATCGAAAGCAAGTCGTCGTGGCCGGCCAGCAGCCCCTCGATCACTTCCAGCGAATAAGTCTCCACGATGGGCACCGGCGGCTGGGCCTGGGCCCGCACGAACAGCTCGGTGACCATGGTGCCGATAGGGGTCGCGGGCGACGGCAGGATCCAGTTCATCCCCGCCAATTCGCGCCAGTCGGGGCGGCGCCGCGCCAGGCGGCGCGCCAGGCGGGGGTTGGCGATCAACGCCGGGCGCTGCGGGTAGAGCAGCTCGTGCCAGACGTCGCGCGCCCCGGCAATGGCCGAGGCGCGGCCGATCACGCAATCCAGTTCGTGGCTGCGCAGCGCCCGCAGCAAGTGGTCGGTGGTCGCGCGCTGCAGCGTCACGGTGATGCGGTGGCGGCTGCCCAGCCATTCGATCGCGCGGGTGAGCAGCGGGCCCGACACGAACGGCACCGCGCCGATGTTCAGGTGCGTCGCGTGGCCGCTGCGCAGCGCGTCGATTTCGTCCGCCCAGTGCTCCAGGTCCTGCAGCATGTGCTGGGCGCGCACTAGCGCGAGCTGGCCCAGCGGCGTGGGCTGCAGGCCCTGGCGCGCGCGCGTGAACAGCGGGCCGCCGAAGATATCCTCGATCTCGGCGAGCGTCTTGGTGGCGGCCGGCTGGCTCACGCCGGCTTCCTGCGCGACGCGGGTCAGCGACCGGTGCCGCGCCACGGCCAGCAGCAGGGTCAGGTGACGGCTCTTCAGGCGGCTGGTCAGGCGGACGAGCGTGGACATGGCGCAGGGCAAAAGCGAGGTCGAGGCAGGTTTCTCAATATAACCGAATGGTTATCAAGCCATGAATAAAACAAGCAAATACGTTATTCATGGCTTCTATACTCTGCCTTCGGCCGCCACTTCCACGTTGACCAGCCCGTGTCCACTTCGCCCGCCTTCACGACTCGCCCGGAAATCCGCGGCACTTTCGGTATCGTCTCGTCCACCCATTGGCTGGCCTCCCAGGTCGCCATGGGCGTGCTTGAGCGCGGCGGCAACGCCTTCGACGCGGCAGTGGCGGGCGGCTTTGTGCTGCAGGTCGTCGAGCCGCACTTGAACGGTCCGGGCGGCGAGGTGCCGATACTGTTCTGGAGCGAATCCGAACGGCGCGTGCGCGAGCTGTGCGGGCAAGGGCCGGCGCCCGCGCTGGCCACGTCCGCTTACTTCCGGCAGCGCGGTTTCGAGCTGGTGCCGGGCATAGGCTTGCTGCCCGCTACGGTGCCGGGCGCCTTCGGCGCCTGGCTGGCGCTGCTGCGCGACTACGGCACCTGGGAACTCGAAGCGGTGCTGGCGCCCGCCATCGCCTATGCCGAGCACGGCTTTCCCCTGGTGCCGCGCATTTCGCAGGCCATTGCCGCGGTCGAATCGCTGTTCCGCACCGAATGGACGTCCTCGGCCGCCGTCTGGCTGCCGGACGGCCGCGTGCCGCATCCGGACAGCGTGTTCCGCACGCCGGCCATTGCGCGCACCTATCGGCGCATCCTGGCCGCTTCCACCGGCGCCTCCGGCGGCCGGGCGGGCCGCATCGAGGCCGCGCACGAGGCGTGGTATCGCGGTTTCGTCGCCGAGGCCATCGACGCCTATTACCGCGGGCAGCAAGTGCGCGACTGCAGCGGCGAACGCAACGCCGGGTTGCTGCGCCGCGAAGACCTGGCCGATTGGCGTCCCACCTACGGCGCGCCGGCCACGGTCGACTACGGCCGCTATACCGTGGCCAAATGCGGAGCGTGGTCGCAGGGGCCGGTGTTCCTCCAGCAGCTCGCCATGCTGCGTCATCTGGGCATCGAAGGTTTGCAGGCTGAATCGGCGCCGTTCGTGCATCGCGTGGCCGAAGCGGCCAAGCTGGCCTTTGCCGACCGCCTGGCGTGGTACGGCGATCCGGATCACGTCGACGTGCCGCTGGCGGCCTTGCTCGACGATGCCTACGCGCGCCAGCGCGCCGCCGGCATCGGCGCCGCCGCCGCGCCGCAGCTGCAGCCCGGCAGCCCGGACGGACGCGTCGCCCGGCTGCCCGACCTGCTGGCGGCCGAACGCGCCCTGGCAGCCGCCGACACGCGCTATGGCGTCGGCGAACCCACCTTCGCGGCCTTGCCGCCAGTGCAGGAGTGGGCGCGCCGCGAGATTTTCGTCGGCGACACCTGCCACCTGGACGTCATCGACCGTCATGGCAACATGGTGGCCGCCACGCCGTCCGGCGGCTGGCTGTCGTCCAGCCCGGCCATTCCCGAGCTGGGGTTCTCCATCAACACGCGCCTGCAGATGACCTGGCTCGAGGACGGCCTGCCCGGCACGCTGCAGCCGGGCAAGCGGCCGTGCACCACGCTGTCGCCCGGCCTGGCGCTGCGCGACGGCGAGCCCTATATGGTGTTCGGCACGCCGGGCGGTGACCAGCAAGACCAATGGACCGTCGCCTTCTTCCTGCGCCATGCCGCCCTCGGCATGAACCTGCAGGAAGCCATCGACGCGCCGGCCTGGCACGTCGACCACTTTCCCGGTTCGTTCTGGCCGCGCACCACGGTGCTCAACCGCCTGACGCTCGAATCGCGCTTCCCGGCCGAGACGGTCGAGGCGTTGCGCGCGGCGGGACACGACGTGCGGGTCGGGCCGGCCTGGTCCGAAGGGCGGGTCAGCGCCTGCACGCGCGAACCCGCCGCGGGCGGCCTGCTGCTGCGGGCTGGCGCCAATCCGCGCGGCATGCAAGGGTATGCCGTCGGGCGCTGAAGCGCGGCCATCATGTTTCACACAACAGTCCGCACAGGACGCAAGGGGGTATCGCCATGACCTTTTCCGCACGCAAATTCCTCGGGCCGCTGGCCCTCGCCGCCGCGGCGCTGCTGCCGTGGACGGCCCAGGCCGCCTGGCCAGAGAAACCCATCACCATCATCGTGCCGTGGGCGGCGGGCGGCTCCACCGACATCCTGGCGCGCCTGCTCTCGGAGCACATGACCCAGTCGCTGGGCCAGCCGGTGGTGGTCGAGAACCGCTCGGGCGCTTCCGGCAACATCGGCTCGGCCCAGGTGGCGCGCGCCGCGCCCGATGGCTACACGCTGCTGGTCGGTTCCATGAGCACCCACACCATGAACCAGGCCATGTACTCCAGCATGCCGTTCGACGGCGTGAAGGACTTCACCCCCATCGCCGAGCTGGCCCTGGTCACCAACACCATGGTGGTCAATCCGTCGCTGCCGGTCGACAGCGTGGCCGAATTCATCGAATACGCCAAGGCGCGGCCCGACCAGATCGCCTATGCCTCGGCGGGCGCGGGTTCGACCAACCATCTCAGCGCGGCGCTGTTCGAGAAGGCCACCGGCATCCGCATGCTGCACATCCCGTACCGCGGCGGCGCGCCGGCCGTCATGGACACCGTGGCCGACCGCACGCAGCTGCTGTTCAGCGCCGGCACTCAGACGCTGCCGCACGTCCAGGTCGGTAAGCTCAAGCTGCTGGCCGTGACGGAAAGCCGCCGTTCGCCGCTGCTGCCGGACGTGCCCACCGTGGCCGAGACCCTGCCGGGCTATGAACTGGCCGTCTGGTACGGCGCGTTCGGGCCGGCCGGCATGGATCCCGCCCTGGTCGAACGGCTGAACAAGGAAATCAACGCGGTGCTGGCCAAGCCCGAAGTGATCAAGAAGATGGGCGACATGGGCGTGGAGGTCCTGCAGACCACGCCGGCCGAGTTCGCCGAGACGCTGTCGCGCGATGCCGACAAGTACGGCAAGCTGGTGCGCGACCTGGGAATCACGCTGCAATGATGCAAGATGCCTATGCCGGCGCCTTGCCGCACGTCGATGCCCTGGCGCGGGGCTGCGCCGACCGCGATCCGCAGGCCTTGTTCCGCGCCATCGATGCCTACGCGGCCCAGGCGCTGGGCCACCGCCTGTGCACCATCAACCGCTACGATCCCGGGCCCATGGCGGTGGTCCGCCTGTACAGCTCCAACCCGCAGGCCTATCCGCCTGGCGGCTCCAAGCGCAAGGCCGGCACGGAGTGGGGCAGGCAGGTGCTGCTCGAGCAGCGCCTTTTCATCGGGCAGGGCAGCGAGGCGATTCGCCAGGCCTTCGACGATCACGCCGCCATCGCGGCGCTGGGATTGCGTTCGGTGATCAATGTGCCGGTGGTCGCCCGCGGCGTGTGCCTGGGCACCGCCAACTTCCTGATGACGGCCGACGTGGTCACGCCGGAGCAGGTCGCCGCCGCCCGGCTGGCCGGCCTGCTGGCCGTGCCCGGGCTGCTGGCGGCCGGCTGAGCCGCGGCCGCGTCAGCGCCCGGGCGCTGTTGCCGCCTCCAGCCGCGCCAGCCAGGCGATCGCCTGCGCGCGGTCGCTGCCGCACATGTCGGCCTGGGGCTGCAGGCCGCCGCAGAAGTCCGGCCGCGACGGATGGCCGAATATCGCGCAGCGCATATCCGGCAGCAACTGTACGCAGGGCACGCCGGCCGGCTTGCCGTCGGGCATGCCGGGCAGCGGCCGGGTGATCGACGGGGCGATGCAGCAAGCCCCGCAGCCGGGCCGGCAGGCGAGCGTCCCCGGGCGCGTCATCGCTCAGACCCAGCCGCGCAGCCAATACACCAGCAGGCCGGCGTATTCCTTGATGATGGAGCGGCTCGCATCCAGGGTGCGCATATGCGGTATCCAGGGCGACACCGAGCCGTCGGGCGGCAGCACGATCTGCGGCGGCGTCGAGGCCGGGATGGCCTCCACGCCCTGCTTGGAGAAGGCCGCCATGGCGCGCGGCATGTGCAGGGCCGAGGTCACCAGCAGAATCTTGCCGAAGCCGTGTTCCTTCAGTTCGTCTTCGGTCAGGGTGGCGTTCTCATACGTGGTGCGGCTGGAGTTCTCCAGCAGCAGGGCGCTTTCCGGCACGCCCTGCTGCTTCATCTGGTACGCCATGCCGCGCGCCTCGCTGACGTCGCCTTCCAGGGCGCCGCCCGACAGCACGACCTTGGGGGCGCGATGCGCCCGGTACAGGTTGATGGCGGTGTCCACCCGCACGACGGCGGTTTCCTTGTCGTACGGCAGGAACCAGTTGGCCCGGCCGTTGGCCGTGTTGCCGCCCAGCACCACGATGGCGTCGGCGGTCGGCAACTGCGCCGGGGGCAGGTGCGGATAGCGCGATTCGAGTCGGCCGCCCAGCCACAGCGAGGTGGCCGGCAGCGACCAGGCCAGCGCCCAGGCCAGCCCGAAGGCCGCCAGGGCGGCGCCCGTGCGGCGCAGGCGGAACAGGCCCAGCACCAGACCGAGGACGACCAGGGTCACGCAGAGATTCAGGGGGATGATCAGATTGGCCAGGTAATGCGTAATAGTCATGTAAACAATCCGGTCAGGAGGCCGATTCCAGCAAGGCGCACGCCTGGCGCTCCACCTCGGCGGCCTCGGGCCAGGCTTGCTCGGACCCGAGGCAGACCGCGCGCGGCGACCAGGGCCCGGTACGCCCCGGGTCGGTCACGCCGAACAGCGTCAATTGGAGCGCGTCGGCGGCGGCGGCCACATGCGACACCCCCGAATCATTGCACACCACCAGCGCGGCGCGCGCGGTCAAGGCCGCAAATGCGCCCAGCGGCAGTGGCGGCAGCAGCCGGGCGGTCGGCGCATTGCGGCGCGCCTCGTCGGCCTCGGCGGGAGGCGGGCACATTACCACGGTATGGCCGCGCGCCTGCAGGGTCCGCGTCAACGCGTCAAAGCCGGGCCACACTTTGATGCGGCCCTTGTGCAGGCCCGTCGCGGTGGGAGCGATCAGCACGAAAGGCTGGCCGGCGAGGCCGGTTTCACGCAACAGCGCGTCGGCCGCGGCCTGGTGTTCGGGGGTGAGGGGCAGGGGCAGCCGCGGGCCGGGCTGGGCGTCGCCGGCCGGCAGCCCCCAGCGCTGCAGCGCGCTGCGGGTCAGGTAATGCCACGACTCTACGGCGTGCAGGCCGGCCGCCGGCTTGGCGATGGGCCAGCGCAGCAGCAGGCTGCGGCCGTCGTCGCGATAGCCGGCGCTGGGCACGCCGGCCAGGCGGAAGACGGCCGCGCTGGACAGCGAATCCGGCAAGGCCAGGCCGCGCGCCCGCGCGCCATCGCCGCCGAGCGCCCGCTGGTGCTCGCGCACGGCGCGCCGGTCGTCCAGCAGGCGGCCGCGCATGGGAATGAAGCCGCGCGCCGGGACGCCGGCCAGCAGATCGCGCGCCCACGGTCGTGCGCACAACACCAGCGGCAGGCCGGTGGCGCGCAGCAGTTCCAGGCTGGGCAGGCTCATGCAGACATCGCCCACCCAGTTGGGCAGTCGTACATAAAGGCAGGAAATCTCGGGCATCGAGGGCAACAGGTTCTCCGGCAGGCGGACGGTACAATCCCGGGCACAATTGTATTAAAGCGAGCCGCCCCTTGAATTCCGCCTCACGCCAAGCACCCGCCGGTTCCCATCCGGTCAAGGCCGAACTCTGGAAGCGCGTCTACAGCCGCGTAGGTTCCTACTGGAAAGGCCTGCTGCTGGCCATCGTGCTGATGGCCGGCGCCGCCGCCACCCAGCCCACGCTGGCCGTCATCATGAAACCGCTGCTGGACGAGGGTTTTTCGGGCGCCAAGCCGTATTATGTGTGGGCCATTCCCCTGGCGGTCGTCGGCCTGATCTTCCTGCGCGGCGTCTGCAACTTCTTCAGCGATTATCTCCTGGCCTGGGTCGCCAACAACGTGCTGCTCGGCATCCGCCGCGACATGTTCGAGCGCCTGCTGGGCCTGCCCGACGCCGATTTCAAGCGCGGCGACACCGGCCGGCTGCTCAACCGCTTCACCATCGATGCCGGCAACGTCACCGGCTACGCCACCGACGTGATCACCGTGCTGGTGCGCGAGACCCTGGTCGTCGTGGCCCTGATCTGCGTGCTGCTGTACATGTCGTGGATGCTCACGCTGATCATCCTGATCATGCTGCCGGTCTCGGTGCTGATCGCCCGGGTGTTCATCCGCCGGCTGCGCCGCATCAACCGCGAGACGGTCAACATGAACGCCGAGCTGACCCGGGTGGTGGGCGAGGGCATCGACGGCCAGCGGGTCATCAAGCTGTTCGACGGCTACGAGGCCGAGCGCAGCCGCTTCTCGTTCGTCAATGCGCGGCTGCGCCGCTTCGCCATGCGCACCGCCACGGCCGACGCCGCCATGACGCCGCTGACCCAGGTCTGCATCTCGATCTCGGTGGCGGCCATCATCGCGGTCGCCCTCGGCCAGGCCAACAACGGCACCCTCACGGTGGGCAGCTTCGCCTCCTTCATGGCGGCCCTGGCGCAGATCTTCGACCCCATCAAGCGCCTGACCAACCTGGCGGGCAAGATGCAGAAGATGCTGGTGGCCGCCGAAAGCGTCTTCACGCTGGTCGACCAGACGCCGGAAGCCGATGCCGGCAAGCGCACGCTGCCCGAACCCGTGCGCGGCAAGATCGAGTTCCGCCAGGTCACGCACCGCTTTGACGACGCCGACCGCGATACCGTCAGCGCGGTCTCGTTCGTGGTCGAACCGGGCCAGACGGTGGCGCTGGTGGGGCGCTCGGGCAGCGGCAAGACCACGCTGGTCAACATGCTGCCGCGCTTCGTGCTGCCGGACTCCGGCAGCATCCTGGTCGACGACGTCCCCATCGACGAACTCAGCCTGCGCAGCCTGCGCTCGCACCTGTCGCTGGTCAGCCAGGATGTCGTCCTGTTCGACGACAGCATCGCGGCCAACGTGGGCTACGGCGCGCTGGGCCAGGCCAGCGAAGAACAGGTGCGCGACGCGCTGGCGGCCGCCAACCTGCTCGACTTCGTCGAAGGCCTGCCGCAGGGCATGCACACGCCGGTGGGCGAGAACGCCGCGCGCCTGTCCGGCGGCCAGCGGCAGCGCCTGGCCATCGCGCGGGCGCTCATCAAGAACGCGCCCATCCTGATCCTCGACGAGGCCACCTCCGCCCTCGACAACGAATCCGAGCGCCAGGTTCAGGCATCGCTCGAGCGGCTCATGCGCGGCCGCACCACCCTGGTCATCGCGCACCGGCTGTCCACCGTCCAGAACGCGGACCGCATCATCGTGCTCGACAGCGGCCAGATCGTCGAGCAGGGGTCGCACGCCGACCTGCTGGCCGCGCAGGGCCTCTACGCCACGCTCTACAACATGCAGTTCCGCGAAGACTGACGTGCACCGGGGATCGCCCTCGGGGCCGACCCCCGGCGCACGGCTGGCTGGCCTGCGGCGGGGGCGCACCGGGGTCAGGTCAGGATGATGTCGTACTGTTCCTGCGAATAGGCGGTCTCGACTTCCAGCGACACGGGCTTGCCGACGAAATCGCCCAGCATCGCCAGGTGCTGGCTTTCTTCTTCCAGGAACAGGTCGACCACGTTCTGCGACGCCAGGATGCGGAACTCGCGCGGGTTGAACTGGCGCGCCTCGCGCAGGATCTCGCGCAGGATCTCATAGCACACGGTGCGCGCGGTGCGCACATTGCCGCGCGCCTCGCACATGGGGCAGGGCTCGCACAACTGGTGCGCCAGCGAATCGCGGGTGCGCTTGCGGGTCATCTCCACCAGGCCCAGCTGCGTGAAGCCATTGACCGTCATGCGGGTGCGGTCGCGCGCCAGCGCCTTCTTCAACTCGGCCAGCACGGTCTCACGGTGCTCCAGGTCTTCCATGTCGATGAAGTCCAGGATCACGATGCCGCCCAGGTTGCGCAGCCGCAGCTGCCGCGCGATCGCCTGCGCGGCTTCCAGGTTGGTCTTGAAAATGGTGTCGTCGAAATTGCGCCCGCCGACAAACCCGCCCGTATTGACGTCCACCGTGGTCAGGGCTTCAGTCTGGTCGATGATCAGGTAGCCGCCCGACTTCAGGTCCACCCGGCGCGACAGCGCGCGCGCAATTTCCTCGTCCACATTGGCCGTGTCGAATAGCGGGCGCTCGCCGCTGTAGTGCTGGATGCGTTCGGCCACCGAGGGGGTATAGACGCGCGCCCACTCTTTCAGCGCGGCCGTGGTGGTGCGCGAATCGACCTGGATCACGCCGGTGTTCGGGCCCACCATGTCGCGCAGCACGCGCTGCGCCAGGGTCAGGTCCTGGTGCAGCAGGGCCGGGGCCGGCTGGTTGCGGGCGCCGGCCTGGACGCGGCTCCATAGCTTGCGCAGGTACTCCAAGTCGGCGCTCAGTTCCTCGTCGGTGGCGCCCTCGGCCTGGGTGCGCACGATGAGCCCGCCTTTCTCGTCCGGCGGAATCAGCACCTGCAGGCGCTCGCGCAACTGGATGCGCTCGGCCTCGGAATCGATCTTCTGCGAGATGCCGATATGCGGATCGTGCGGCAGGTAGACCAGCATGCGCCCCGCGATGCTGATCTGGGTCGACAGCCGGGCCCCCTTGGTGCCCAGCGGATCCTTGATCACCTGCACCATCAGCGTCTGGCCCTCGAACAGCAGCTTCTCGATCGCCGTCGGCGTCAGGCCCTGGCTGCGCTCGCTGCGGTTCTCGCGCAAATCGGCAATATGGATGAAGGCGGCCCGTTCCAGCCCGATGTCGATGAAGGCGCTCTGCATGCCGGGCAGCACCCGCACCACGCGCCCCAGGTAGATGTTGCCGACATGGCCGCGCTGGATGCTGCGCTCGACGTGCAATTCCTGGACCGCGCCCTGTTCCACCAGGGCGACTCGCGTTTCGAAGGGAGTAACGTTGATCAGGATGTCTTCAGTCATAGCCTGGGAGTGGGGCATCATGGTCCAGATCGAATAGTAAACGGTGACAGACACGTGGCAAGTATCGCGCGCCTGGTACCGTCCGCCGCAGGCCCGTATCGAACGTTTAGCAGGCGGCTAAAAATTCGTGTATAGTCTCGCCTTTTCGCGGTTCGGCCGGTGGTTTTGGCGGGGCAGCGGGAAGCGGCAAATCAGACACCGATCGATTTGACAGGTTCAAAAAAAGGCCTCATAATCTCGTTTCTGTGCTGCTGAGACAGCAAGCCGGTTGCGAAGCAGCCGGCGGGCAGTAGGCGGTACCTGTTCTTTAACAACGAAACAACCGATAAGTGTGGGCGCTTGGTGG